>Ga0315907_10000478_pt1 | contig 57851 bp, 49 predicted proteins | sample LakEriMetagenome_3_FD_203525 | JGI IMG/M metagenome (GOLD analysis project Ga0315907, IMG submission 203525) | Freshwater fungal communities from buoy surface, Lake Erie, Ohio, United States - Buoy 12 MA123 | ecosystem: Environmental > Aquatic > Freshwater > Lake > Lake biofilm | place: USA... | reverse complement strand
TGATCCGCTGCGCCCTGCCATAAACATAGCGATCCAGCATGGCATCGCCCACCACCAGCACCGAAGCGCGGCGAAGCTGCCGTGCCGCGGCCATCAATTCAGCGATGGGAGTTTCAACCAATGGCCGGTCCATGCAGGGCGCCCCTTTGCAACAAAGGCGTAACCCAAGCGCCGGGTCCGGCGCAAGCGGGGGCGCGCCAAACCCCTGTTTGATCGCATTTTCCGAGCCGCCAAGCGAAGCCACTTGGCTTGAAAATACTCACGCCCCAGCCAGGGTCAGCCCTTCAATCCGAAGGGTCGGGCAATCCGTCCCGCGCCGGAACACCAGATCATTGGCGGCGATCAGGTTCAGGAACATCTGTTTCAGATTGCCCGCCACCGTGATCTCGCTCACCGCTTCCGCCAGCACCCCATCACGGATCATGAAACCCGCAGCGCCACGGCTGTAATCGCCTGTCACGCCATTGACGCCCATGCCGATCAATTCCGTGACGTAGAGCCCTTCCCTGATATCGGCCATCAGCGCCTCAGGGGTCAGTGTGCCGGGGGAAAGCCACAGATTGCTCGGCGCCGGGCCTGGCGGGCCACCGGTGCCGCGGCTGGCATGGCCGGTGGTAGCCAGGCCCAATTGCCGCGCGCTCCGCCAATCCATGATCCAACTTGTCAGCACGCCATCCTGGACAATGGCGCGCGCCTCACCAGGCATGCCTTCCCCATCAAAGGGGCGGGACCGTAGGCCGCGCCTACGCGTCGGGTCATCATGCACCGTCAGGCCCTTGGGCAGGATTTGCTGGCCCATGGCATCCTTCAGGAAGGACGTGCCCCGCGCCACCGCCGCGCCATTGATGGCGCCGACCAAATGCCCGAGCATGGAACCCGAAACGCGGGGATCGAGCACCACCGGAATGCGCGCGGTCTTGGGCCGCACCGGATTCAGCCGGCGCACCGCCTTTTCTGCCGCGACGCGCCCGACCAAGGCGGGGTCCGGCAGATCGGCCAGATAGACCGATTGCCAATAATCATAATCCCGCTCCATCCCCGTGCCTTCGCCGGCGACAGCGGTGGCGGAAATGCCATGCGATGTGCGGGCATAGTGCCCGGCGAAACCATTGGACGAAACCAGGGCAATTTCGGTCCGGCCCCAGCCGGCGCCCGCCCCTTCACTATTGGTGATGCCCTTCACCGCAAGAGCGGCTTCTTCCGCCAGCGCGGCACGGGCCAGCAAAGCTTCGGCGGTGGGCTCGGTTGGGTCTTCCAAATCCAGCGCACGGGTGGGAATGGCAACCGCTTCCGGCAGGCCGGCAAAGGGGTCTTCTGGCACTACGCGCGCCATCGCGACCGCGCGTTCCGCGAGCGCGGCAAAACCCTTCGGGTCCGGTTCGGTGGAAGCCACAATCGCCTGGCGCTTGCCGATAAAGACCCGCAAGCCGAGATCGAGGCTTTCCGAACGCTCCAGCTTTTCAATCGCCCCCAGGCGCCGATCCACGGAAAGCGAGGTTGAGGCAACCAGCAACGCATCCGCCGCATCCGCCCCGGCGGTACGGGCGGCCTTGATCAGATCAGTAAGCGCATCCAGCCGGTTCATGCCGCCAAACGCTCCATGATCGTGCCAAGGGCAGGCACCTGTGCGGATGGCCCCATCACGGCCAAGGTCGGGCGCTGACGGAAGGCCTGCGCGGCGGCCTGTTGCACCTGTTCCACGGTGACCGAGGCTATGCGCTGCTTGGTTTCCTCAATCGGGATCACGCGGCCATGCACCTGCAATTGCCGGGCAAGCTGTTCGCAGCGGCTGCCGGTGGATTCCAAGGACATCAGCAAGGAAGCACGCAGCTGCGCCTTGGCGCGGGCCAATTCATCCTCGGTCACGTCACGCTGCACCTTGAGCAATTCCTCAAGCGTCACTGGCATCAGTTCCGCGGCTTCCTTTTCCCCCGTGCCCGCGTAAATCTGGAACAGGCCGCCATCCCGGAAGGGCGAGGCAAAGGCATAGATGGAATAAACCAAGCCGCGCTTTTCACGAATTTCCTGAAACAGCCGCGATGACATGCCACCACCAAGCAGCGTGCCCAGCACCTGTGTTGGCCAATGCATCGGGTCGCGATAGGGGGCGGAAGGAAAGCCCAGCACGATATGCACCTGGTCCAAATCACGGTCTTCACGGAATTCGCCGCCGGCATAGCGCGCGGCTTCCGGCGTTGCGATATCCACCTTGGGCAGGTCGGCGAAATGCTTGCCGACCAAATCGAGCAGCATGTCATGATCCAGCGCGCCAGCGCCAGCGACCACCATGGATGAAGGCCCGTAATGGCGGCCCATATAGCCCCTGAGCGCGTCGCGCGTCATGGCTTTGATTGACGCTTCCGTGCCCAGCACGGGCCGGCCCATGGGCTGATCCGGAAAGGCCGTGGATTGGAAATGGTCGAATACGATATCATCCGGCGTATCATTCGCCTGGCCAATTTCCTGCAAAATCACGCCGCGTTCGCGTTCCACTTCCTCAGGCTCAAAGGTTGAATGCGTAAGGATATCACCGATGATATCAACGGCGAGAGCAGTGTCTTCCTTCAGCACCTTGGCGTAATAGGCGGTTTGTTCGCGGGCGGTATAGGCATTCAAATGCCCGCCGACATTTTCAATCTCCCGCGCAATCGCCGCCGCATCGCGCCGCGCCGTGCCTTTGAAGGCCATGTGTTCCAGGAAATGGGAAACACCATTGTCTTCCGGCGTTTCATGCCGCGTGCCAACCGAGACATAAGCGCCGAAGGAAACGGTTTCCACGCGCGGCATGTTTTCGGAAACAACGGTCAGGCCATTGGCAAGGCGGGTAACGCGGACGGCTTCGGTCATGGGTGCGTTGGTCTTTTCAAGCTGCATTGCGACGGGCATGGGCACGAACTGCGGCTTCCACCGCGCCAAGGTCATCGGCCAGGACGGAAAAGCGTTCTTCCCGATCATATAGGTCGGCAAGCCGCGCGGGCAGAGGGGGGCGGAGCCCCGTGGCGCGTTCCACCGCATCGGGGAATTTCGCCGGATGCGCGGTGGCGGCCACCACCACGGGAATGCCAGGGTCTTCCGGCGCCAGGGCGCGGGCGGCGGCGGTGCCAACCGCGGTATGCGGGTCAGCCAAATACCCCGCCGCCTGATGCAAATACCGGATTTCGGCGAGCGTCCCGGCATCATCCAGGGTGAAGCCTGCGAAAAGCTTGGTAGCCTCCCGCCAGGCGGCATCCGCGATGGGCATGCGGCCTTCGGTGCGGAAGCGGCGCATGGCCTCCGCCGTCGCGGCGCCGTCGCGCCCCTGCAATTCAAACAATAGGCGTTCGAAATTGGAGGAAACCTGAATATCCATGGAAGGTGACAGGGATGGCTCGACGGGCCGCGCGGTCATGTCATTGGCCGCGAGGAAGCGCGCCAGGATGTCATTGCGGTTCGATCCCACGATCAGCTTCGCCACCGGCAGGCCCATGCGCATAGCGGCCCAGGCGGCCAGCACATTGCCGAAGTTACCGGTGGGCACGCTGAAGGCAACAGGCCGGTCGGGCGCGCCAAGCGCGAGCGCCGCCGCGACATAATAGGGGATTTGCGCCGCAATCCGCGCCCAATTGATCGAATTCACCGCCGAAAGCCGCATTTCCTGACGAAACGGCGCGTCATTAAACATGGCCTTGACCAAATCCTGACAGGCATCGAAATCGCCCTTGATCGCGATATTGCTGACATTTGGCGCCAGCACGCTGGTCATTTGCCGGCGCTGCACTTCGCTGGTGCGGCCTTCAGGATGGAGGATGACAATATCAACCGCCGCGCGATCCCGGCAGGCTTCAATGGCAGCGGAGCCCGTGTCGCCCGAGGTCGCGCCGACAATCGTGACGCGTTCGCCGCGCTTGGTCAGCACATGGTCAAAGAGCGGTCCCAGTAATTGCAGCGCCATATCCTTGAAGGCGAGCGTCGGGCCATGGAACAATTCCAGCGCGAAAGACCTCTGATCCAACTGCACCAGCGGCACAATGGCGGGATGGCCAAAGCCGGCATAGGCTTCCTGGCACAGCTTATTGAGCGGCAGGCCAGCCCCGGCAAACAACCCGATGATGCGCGCCGCGAGTTCCGGATAGGAAAGCCCACGCATGGCGCGCCATTCGGCGGGCGAAAGCTCCGGCCAATGGCGCGGCACGAAAAGCCCGCCATCTTCCGCGAGGCCAGCCAGCAATACGCCTTCAAAATCCCGGGCCGGCGCCTGCCCGCGTGTTGAGATATACTCCATGGCGGGAGACATAAAGCGTGCGGCGCGAAAGCGCGAGGGGCGGGGTGGGGCCATAGGCAAGGGTAATAGTCACGGTTAACCTTCCTGCCACAAGAAACAGCAAAATAAGGAGGAAGCGCCATGCGTCATTCTTTGCCCCGCCGGGCCCTATTGTCCCTGCCCTTGGCCACCCTGGCCGCGCCGGCCCTGGCCCAGTCCTTTCCACAGCGGAACATCACCATCATTGTTCCATCCGCCCCAGGCGGCACGTTGGATGCGCTGGCGCGCTATTTCGGCCAGGCCATGGCGCCGCTGCTGGGCCGCAGTGTGGTCGTTGAAAATGTTGGTGGTGCGGGCGGTCTGATTGGCATGCAGCGCGCCGCGCGCGCGGAGGCCGACGGGCATACGCTGGTCTTCGGCAATATGGGCGTCATGGCCGTAGGCCATGTGCTGAACCCCAATGCCGGCTTCGAACCGCGGCGCGAATTGGCGCCGATTTCCATGGTGGCGGATGTGCCGATGGTTTTGGCGGCTTCCCCGCGGGGGCAAATTCGCGATTTGCAAGGACTGCTGGACCATATTCGCCGCAATGGCGACAAGGCAACTTTTGGGACCGCCGGTTCAGGCACCACAAGCCATCTTGCGCCCGGATACCTGCTGCACCTTGCGGGGTTGAAGGCAACGCTGGTTTCCTATCGCGGCGCTGGTCCCGCCATGATAGATTTGGCGGCGGGCACTGTGGATGCCGTCATCGATCAGACCGTCACCATGATCCCCGCGCATCGCGGCGGCACGGCCATTGCGCTCGCGGTTTCCGCACCACAGCGCATTCCGCAATTGCCCGATGTGCCGAGCTTTGCCGAGGCAGGCCTGCCAGGTTTTGATCTGGTAATCTGGAACGCCTTTGCCGCCCCGGCGGCAACCCCTGCCCCTGTCATCGCACGTCTTGCCGAGGCAATTGAAGGCGCTCAGCAGGACCCTGTTCTGCAGGGGCGGCTACGCGATTTAGCCAGTACGGCCCCTGCCCCTGCTGCGCGCGGCCCTGAGGCGCTTCGGCAAAGGATTGCGGCGGACATTACCAAATGGACCGAGATCATCGGCGCATCTGGCCTTAACCGGGAATAGCTTGTGACCAGAAAGGCCAATCATCTTTGGTACAAGCACAAGGTGGCCCCGATCGGGACTAGGCCCGATCGGGGGATTACGCACCACAGCGCCAAGTCAGCCAGGCGCATTGCCCCGAGCATTGAGCCGCAGCGGCACAAAGCGCTGGCCGCCAGCATTTTCCACCGCAAACAACCCGACATTGCGGTTCTGCCGGCGCAGACGCTCAATCTGTTCCTGCACTTCCGCCGGCGTTGCCACGCGCTGCTGCTGCACTTCCACAATCACATCGCCGGGGCGAAGCTCACGTTCAGCGGCCGGCGTGCCGGGGATTACTTCCACAATCACCACGCCGCGTTGTTCGGGCTTCAGGTTGAAGCGCTGGCGAAGCTCATCCGTAATGGCTGCAACCCTGAGCCCAAGCCCGGTGAGTTCCACCGGCCCCTGCCCGGGAGGAGGCGTGGCCGGTGCCCCCGCCTGGCGCTGTTCCGTCGGCAATTCGCCAAGCGTGACGGTTACGGTTTCTTCCTTGCCATCGCGCCAAATCACGACGGGCACCGAACCACCCACAGTGTTATCCGCGACAATCCTGGGCAGGGCGCGCATTTCGGGCACTGGCGTGCCATTGAAGCGAATAATCACATCGCCCGAGCGAATGCCCGCCTTGGCAGCCGGCCCATCGGCCTGCGCATTCGCCACCAGCGCCCCGCGCGTACCTGCGGGCATGCGCAAAGCTTCGGCAATATCATCCGTCACTGCCTGGATATTCACGCCAATCCAGCCACGCCGCACGCGCCCCGCATCACGTAGCTGCGCCACAACCCGCGTTGCCAAATTGGACGGGATCGCAAAACCAAGCCCGGCCGAAACCCCACTCGGCGAGACAATGGCGGTATTGATGCCAATCACCTGGCCGCGCATGTTGAATAGCGGCCCGCCGGAATTGCCCGAATTGATCGAAGCATCTGTCTGGATGAAATCATCATAAAGCCCCTGGCCGATATTGCGCCCGCGGGCCGAGACAATCCCCGCCGTGACGGTCCCGCCAAAGCCGAAGGGATTGCCAATGGCAATCACCCAATCGCCCACTTCCGATTGATCCGAATTGCCAAAAGCAACGGCAGCCAAAGGCTTGTCATGCTTGATGCGCAGCACTGCGATATCGGTGCGCGGATCGGTGCCCACCAATTCGGCGCGAATGCTGGTGTTGTCCTGCAGGATCACATTGATCTCGTCAGCGCCATCAATCACGTGGTTATTCGTGACCACAATGCCTTCCTGCGCATCAATGATGAAGCCAGACCCAAGCGATTGCGCGCGCCGCTGACGCTGCTGCGGTGCTTCACCCTGCCCCTGGCCAGGCGGGCGGTTACGATTGAAGAAATCGCGAAAAAATTCCTCAAAGGGGCTGCCCGGCGGCAGTTGCGGCATTTCCGGCGCATTGGGCCGCCCGGAGCGCGGCGCGACATTCTTGGTGGTGGAGATATTCACCACAGCCGGCAGCAATTCCCGCGCAAGCGGCGCAAAGCTTTCCGGCGCGCGTTGCTGCGCCTGGGCTGGCGTGATCAGCGGCAGGGGGGCAAGCGGCGCCAGGGCCATGGCACCGGCAAGGGCAAGATGGACGATACGCAAGGAAGCTCTCCTCGGGGAATACTTCTGTCAGCCTAGCAGATTGGCGGTATGGACGCGAATTTAAGGGATCACGCCGCAACGAAATGCGACAAAACGCGACAGCGTCACAAAAGCTTGAGCAGCCAGGCAAGGCCAATGCCGCCGGCAGCGGCGATCAGCCCACCAAGCCTGAGCCGCGCCTCGGGCGTTTCAGCAAGGCTTGCCAGCATCCGGCGCATGAAGGCGGGGGCGATGGCATAGGCTAGGCCCTCCAGGGCCAGCACAACGGCTATGCCCTGGAGCAGTGTTGTAAAGCTCACCTCGGCGCAGGCGCCGCAAGGCCATTCGGGCTTTCGCGGAAGTAGCGGAAGAATTCCGAATCCGGCGTCAGCACAAGCCGTGTATCGCCTTCGGCAAAGGCTTCACGATAGGCCTGCATGGTGCGCCAGAATTGGAAGAAGGCCGGGTCGCGCTGGAAGGCTTCCGCGAAAATACGGATGGCTTCCTGTTCGCCCTGACCGCGCAGGATATCGGCCTGCGCCTGGGCTTCCGCGATCAGCACCGTGCGTTCACGCTCAGCGCTTGCACGCACGCGCTGCGCCACTTCCGCGCCTTCCGCGCGGGCTTCGCGCGCCACGCGTTCACGTTCGGATTGCATGCGCGACAGGATGGCTTGGGTGTTTTCGCCCGGCAGATCAGCGCGGCGAATGCGCACATCTTCCACGGCAATGCCGAATTGGCGCGCTTCCTCATTCACCTGACGGCGAATTTCACCCATGATCCGCGTGCGATCCGCCGATAGCACCGAAAGCAGTGGTTCATTGCCCAGCACGCGCCGCAAGGATGAGGTGACGATGGAATTGAGCCGGGCGCGAATGCCCGCTTCGGTCGCGCCCACGGTCTGGAAGAAGCGCAGCGGATCAGTGATGCGGTAGCGCGTGAAGCTATCCACAATCAGTCGGCGCTGATCGCCCAGGATCACTTCTTCGCCCGGCGCGTCAAAATCAAGCAAACGCCGGTCAAAGCTGATGACCGATTGGATGAAGGGCAGTTTCCAATGCAGGCCCGGTTCCTGGATCACGCGGCGCGGTTCGCCGAATTGCGTGATCAGCACCTGTTGCGTCTGATGCACCGTGAACAGCGTGGAAGACGCGGTGAAAATCGCCGCCGCCAGCACGCCAAGGAGAATGATGGAGCGGTTCATCGCGGCGCCCCCGTACGGTTTTGCATCATGGGCGCGGCGGCTGCTCCCGGTGGCAGCGGCGCGGGCCGTTGCTGAGGTGTTGCGGCGGGCGCCTGTCGCGCACCGCCGGTTTCCCCTAATTGCAGGAAGGGCACTACGCCCTGCAAGCGGTCATCCACGATGACCTTGGGATTGCGGCGGAGGATTTCTTCCATGGTTTCCAGATACATCCGGCGCGTGGTCACGTCGCGCGCCTGTTCATAGGCCGAAAGCACGGATAGAAAGCGGGCACTTTCACCGCCGGCGCGCGCCACCTGACTTTCACGGAAGCCCTGGGCTTCCTGGCTCATGCGTTCAGCCTCACCGCGGGCGCGGGGGATGATGTCGTTGCGGAAGCTCTCAGCTTCATTGCGCAAACGCTCACGGTCCGCATTGGCGCGCTGCACATCACGGAAGGCGTCAACCACCTGCGCCGGCGGGTCCACCTTCTGCAATTGCACCTGCGTCACTTCAATGCCGGCCTTGTATTGGTCCATGATGACCTGAGCACCGCGGCGCACTTCCTGTTCGATCTGGGCGCGCGCTTCGGTCAGCGCGGGCTGGATCGCGGTGCGCCCGATCACTTCGCGCATCACGCTCTCAGCCGCGGTCTTCACCGTGCTTTCGGGATTGCGCGTATTGAACAGGAATTCGCCGGCATCGCGGATGCGCCAGAAGACGGCGACGTCAATGTCAATGATATTCTCATCGCCTGTCAGCATCAGGCTTTCTTCCAGCACATCGCGCGCGGCCATCACGCGGCCACCCGTGATGCTGCCATCCTGCGCGCCGATAAAGCCGATATCCACGCGGTTGATGCGGGTGACGCGCGGGGTGGTGTGGCTTTCAACTGGCCAAGGCAGGCGATAATTCAAGCCGGGCTGGGTGGTATGGCTGAAGGCGCCGAAGCGCATCACTACGCCTTGTTCATCGGGCTGCACCCGATAGAAACCTGAGGCAGCCCAGCCAATCACCAAAACAATGCCGATCAGGGCGAAAAGCTTGCCACCGCCGGCGCCACCGCTTGGCAATACCCGCCTGATCGCTTCCTGCGCTTGGCGAATCGCATCATCGATGTCGGGGCCGCGGCCACCCTGGCCGCCACCGCCACCACCACCGCCACCCGAAGGCGGCTGGCCCCAAGGGCCCTGTGGGCGCGGATTGCCCCAGGGGCTTTGACCGCCACTATTGTTATTCCAGGGCATGAAAGGCGTGGCCTCCAGCAGGTGAACGTCAAAAACGAAAGGCCCAAAACCGGGCGGGATGCTTCAAGCGGGAAGCCAACCCCCATATAGAGGCGCGCGACCCTCCCGGAAAGCAGCTAACGGGGCTGTAATGCCGGGTCGGGCGGATATTGACCATGGGCAGGGGCTTTTCAAGCGATGGCGGATGATTTGGCGGCAGCGGTGACAAAAGCCCTGACGGCGGTGAAGGACCCGGCTTCCGGCCGGGATTTGGTGGGCGCCGGCATGGTGCAGGGCCTGGTGGTGCGCGATGGCATGGTCCATTTCGCGCTTCAGGTAGCCCGCGAAGCCGCCGCCAGCATGGAGCCGGTGCGCGCCGCAGCCGAAGCCGCGGCCCGCGCCGTACCCGGCGTGCTTTCCGCAACCGTGGTGCTGACCGCGCATCGCGCCGAAGCCGCACCCGCCGCCCGCCCGGCTGGCCCGCGCGGCCCGGCTGGCCCCGGGCCCATGCTGCTTTCCGATGTGCGGGCGATTATCGCCGTTGCCTCCGGCAAGGGGGGCGTCGGCAAATCCACCACTGCGGTCAATCTGGCGGTGGCCCTGGCCGCCGATGGCCTCAAGGTCGGGCTACTGGATGCGGATATTTACGGGCCATCCCTGCCGCAAATGCTCGGCACCCGCGAAAGGCCGCGGTCAGAGGGCCAGCGCATTACCCCGCTCAGCCGCTGGGGGCTGAAGGCCATGTCCATCGGGTTTTTGGTGGAGGAAGAAACACCCATGATCTGGCGCGGCCCCATGGTGATGGGTGCGCTGGAGCAAATGATGGGGCAAGTGGCCTGGGGTCCCTTGGATGTGATGATTGTGGATATGCCACCGGGGACGGGTGATGCGCAGTTGACCATGTCTCAGCGCGTACCCTTGGCGGGGGCGGTGATTGTCTCCACGCCGCAGGATGTGGCGCTGCTGGATGCCAGGCGCGGCGTGCGGATGTTCGAGAAGGTCAATGTCCCGGTGCTGGGGCTGATCGAGAATATGTCCTTCTTCTGCTGCCCCAATTGCGGCCATCGGTCCGACATCTTCAGCCATGGCGGCGCGCGGCGGGAAGCTGAGAGGCTTGGTGTGGAATTCCTGGGCGAATTGCCGCTCAAGCTCGAAATCCGCGAATTGGCCGATGCCGGCACGCCGATTGTGATGGCGCGGCCTGATTCGGAAGAAGCGCAATCCTATCGCCGCATTGCGCGGCGCGTGTGGGAAAAGGCAGCGGCGAAGGCGGATGCGGCGCCGAAGATTGTGATGGAATAAGGGTTCTCGGCGTCGTTTTCCTTCACGTTGCTTCATCGGGGGCTGCGCCAGGCCTTTCCTTGGTCCTGTCGTTCGAACCGTCCAGTAACGCCGATTGACTTGCGCGCCCGTTACACGCCATAAATCGCGTAACGCCGCTCATGTCCGGTCGCCCTCGAACGGGACATGATGCGATGATGCAACGGGTGGAGTTCAGTTTCAGGCCGGGAGCAATCATTATGCTGATCAACCGTCGTCATGCCCTTTTGGGCGCCGCTGCATTGGGTGCTTTGGGTATTGCCCATCCCTTGGCAGCGCAGCCCGCGCCACCGCCGCAACGTGGCGCCAATCCGCCGCGCTTTCTGCGCATCCGTCACGGCGATATGGAAGTGACAACGCTGCTGGATGGCGCCATGGCCGGCGGCAATGCCCTCATTCAGAATTTCTTCCCCGATAGCCGGCCAGAGGAAATCGTGCCGCTGCGGGCACGCGCCTTTGCCATCGATACCGGGCTGCATCAGCCTGTCGGCGCTTATCTGGTGCATACCGGACGCAATCTGGTGATGATTGATTGCGGCGGGCATTCCAGCTTCAACCCAAACACGGGCGGCACGCTGGATGCGCTGCGCGCGGCGGGCTATGCGCCGGAACAGGTGGATACGGTGTTGCTCACGCATATCCATCCCGAACATGCGCTTGGGCTTTCCTATGATGGCAGCACGCGCAATTTCCCCAATGCGGAAGTGGTGGTGACGCAGATTGACCATCAATTCTGGACCGATCCCGCCATGGAATCGCGTGTGCCGCAGGGCCAGCGCTTCATCGAAATAGGGCGGCGCGCCATCCGGCCCTATGGCGGGCGCATTCGCACGGTTGAAATGCGCCAGGATCTTGAAGTGGTGCCGGGCATTTTCCTTGATCCCGCACCGGGGCATACGCCGGGGCATGTCAGCTTCCGCCTGACCAGCCAAAATCAATCCATGCTGATCTGGGGCGATATTGCGCACCAGATCGTCATTCAATTGGCACGCCCGCGCTGGCGCGTTGGTGTGGATGTGGATGGCGCCATGGGCGTTGAATCCCGCCTGCGAACCCTGGATATGCTGGCTTCAACCGGCATGCTGATGGGCGGTGTGCATGTGCCCTGGCCAGGCTTTGGCCGCGTGATCCGTGATGGCGAGGGCTTTCTTTACGTACCACGCCCGCAACAATTTGCCTGAGGGCGTTGGGCTGCGCTGCGTGGCCGCAGATATTCCTTTGCTGCGGCCGGCATTGGTGGGGGGCACCCTGCCGCAGCGCATTTTGCCGGCTGGCGTCAGCTTCCCGGGTGACCTAGCCCCGCTTCAGCGTCATCCGCCCCAGCGCAAAGCCGCCAATAAACGCGGCCAGCACCATGGCCGCGACTTCGCCCAGCAGCGCATTCGCCAGCGGCAGGCCGAACAGTGTGGCCAGCACAAAGGCAATGATGAAGCCAAAGCGCTGACGCCACCCGGCGGCAGGGGCCTTGGCCTTCCGCCCCAAGGGTCGCGCCTGCCCGCCTGAATGTACCTGACGCGCCACGCCACGTCCGCGCGCATCGGACATGGGGTCAGACCTTTTGCCCCAGCATTTCCATCATCTCCCGCCATTCGCGCTTGGAAAGCCCGCTGGTTTCCTGTGTCACGGCTTCCCCCGCCAGCATGCGGCGCAAAATGGCGATCATTTGCGCGGAAAGCGTCACCGCGCCCATGCGATAATCACGGAAGGCTTCAAAGGCCATCGGCACCCAGGCCTCAACTGTTTTGAGCATGGCATCCGCATAAACACGGATTTCATATTGCGCGTGCGCATCGGCACGTAGAGACAGGAAATGCAGCAGATTGTGCAAATCCGTCTTCCAATACCATTGCGTATAGGCATTGAGCGTCAGATTCATCCTTGCCAATTCACGCGCAAGCCCCTGGCGGCTTTCATCACGCGCAGCGCCCTCATCATCCTCATTCAGCATTTCAAGGTAGTGGTCGTAATTGCGCGTGGCGTCTTCGCGCAGCAGATCAAGCACCCGCGCGGCTTCAGCGCCTTCAAGCACATCGCCGCGCCCCTGGCGGTTGCTGGCGGATTGCGCGGCCAGGTTTTCCGGCGCGGGGATGTAGAATTCGCGGTCCAGGATGGAGTAGCGCGCGGAATATTCGTTCACATTGGCGGTGCGGTGCCGGATCCATTGCCGCGCGATAAAGATCGGCAACTTCACATGGTATTTGATTTCGCACATCTCAAACGGCGTGCTGTGGCGATGGCGCATCAGGTAACGGATCAGGCCGCGATCCTCATTCGCGGCACGGGTGCCGCGGCCGTAAGATACGCGCGCTGCCTGCACAATGGCGGCGTCATCGCCCATATAGTCAATCACGCGGACAAAGCCGTGATCCAGCACGGGCAGCGCCTCATACAACATGGCTTCCAGCGCCGGCACGCTCGGGCGGCGCGTCGGCGCCTCATTCGCGCGCGCGGCTGCGATTTCCTGCTGCTGGGCATCGGTAAGCGCCATGGTGAGACTCGCCTGTTGGGACCCTTTGGCGGTAGCGGCGGGGGCGGGTCGGGTCAAGCCAGAGAATCGGCAATACGGCCAGGGCTTCAACCCAATCAGCCCAATTTCAATGCTTTTCCCAAAAAACTTGAGGCAGTTTGAGTTATTGATTATCCTCAGGTTTCAGGATTTTTTTGAACAATTTACACCATGCAGGGCAAGGGTGGGCAGATTGGAAATCGGAAACAGGGTGGTATGGCAACAAGCCGCCGGTGACACTGATCGTGATTATTCACAGTACTGCGTGCGGTGGGGCGTGATACTCAATGGTCCCGGGGAGGAGGGGCCATGGCCTGCTTGTGAAAAGCCTCTTCGGGAAAAGAATTGGTCTTCGAAAAAGATTACAGACCTTAAGCGTTTTGCTGAAGAAATGAAAAACGATGATATTGTCGTCTTGCGCCTCGGCACAGCGAAGGTTTTGGCCGTCGGCGAGATCGTTGGTGACTATTTTCATGACGAACAATTCAGTGATGTTGATGGATGGACCTTGCAGCATGTACGCCGTGTTCGTTGGCTGTGGCATGATCTTAATAGCCCAAAGGAATTCAAGACATATGCATTAAAGCAGGGTGATACCACCCAGAAGCTAAACAAGGGTAAAGTATTTGATTGGCTACAGGGCTTGCCCATCAATCCAGCAAATTTTGTTGCCCCTCTACCTCAACTACCTTCATCAGCGGTCGGTGCAAACATCAGCTTGGAAGAAATCTCCGACTTTCTCTTTGATAAAGGCGTGGCCAGTTCGTCGATTTCGAGCCTATTGACAGAAATTGGAGAGCTGATCCGGATTGCGAAATGGTACAATCGTGCCGTTTTGGCACAGGAGTCGATGAAAGCCCAGGAAGGTGCGTCAGATCAAAAGGACTCCCAAACCTCAGAAAATGAAACGGTCACCTATCTCGTGGTCCCACTTTTGCGCGCGTTGGGCTGGACTCCGCAGAGGATGGCTGTGGAGTGGAAGCGTGTTGATGTAGCTCTATTTACTCAGCTTCCGCGAGGGGACAAAAACCTACAAGTTGTTGTTGAAGCTAAGAAAATGGGCAATTCCTGCCTCGCAGCCAAATCTCAAGCTAATTCCTACGCGGTAGGAAAACCCGGCTGTCACAGATTGATTGTAACGGATGGCCTTCGTTATGGCATTTTCACAAAGGATAACGAAGGCGACTTCAAGATTTACGCATATCTCAATTTGACGGATATGAAGCGCCACTATCCCATTCTCGAATGCCATGGTGCGGCGGAGGCGTTGTTATCCATGTCGCCTGAATGGCGCCTTGATCAGATGAGACCTATTTCCTAATGATGATGGGCATCGTGCGATTGTTGCTTTGGGGACATATCCCGCAAAGATTTTGCCGCTTAGTAGTTTCAGATAAATACTGATCACAAGTCTATGCCCACCCCGATTCTGATCATCCCACCGGAGCCCCCATGTCCCCCATTGACGCCATTCGCCGCCACCAGGCCGAACTCACCGCCTTCCGGCGTGACCTTCATGCCCATCCGGAACTCGGCATGGCGGAATTCCGCACGGCAGAGAAAGTGGCCACCGCGCTGGAAGCACTCGGGATTGAAGTGCATCGCGGCGTGGGCGGTACGGGCGTGGTTGGCGTACTCCGCAATGGTTCCGGCAATCGCGCCATTGGGTTGCGTGCCGATATGGATGCGCTGCCGATGGATGAACTGACAGACCTGCCCTTTCGCAGCACGGTGAAGGGGGCGATGCATGCCTGCGGGCATGATGGGCACACCACCATGCTGCTGGGCGCCGCCAAATACCTGGCGGAGACCCGCAATTTCGATGGCATTGTCCATTTCATCTTCCAGCCAGGCGAAGAAGGCTGCGGCGGCGCGCTCGCCATGCTGGAAGATGGGCTGTTTGAGCGTTTTCCGTGTGACGCGATTTACGGCATGCATAACCGCCCGAATATGCCGCTTGGCCAATATGCGATTAACAGTGGCCCGACCATGGCGGGCGGTGCGTTTTTTGACATCACCATCACCGGCAAGGGCGCCCATGGCGCGCGGCCAGAGGCCTCGATTGATCCCGTACTGGCTGCCTGCCATGTCACTGCGGCGCTGCAATCCATAGTCTCACGCAATCTGTCACCGCGCGATGTGGCTGTGATCAGCGTAACTAAGGTGGTGGGCGGCGAAGCCTATAACATCATTCCTGAAACCGCCGTGATTTCTGGCACGGCACGCTTCTTTTCGCGCGATGTCGGCAGGCAAATCGAAGAAGGGCTGCAGCGCGTCGCTGCGGGCGTCGCGGCCGGTTTTGGTGCCTCGGCCAGCGTGGATTACCGGCTGATCTTTGCCCCCACCATCAATGCGCCGGAACAGACCGAAGCCCTGGCCGCCGCAGCGGCGGAATTGGTCGGCGAAGACAAGGTGGCGCGCGACAAGCCACCCGCCATGGCGTCTGAGGATTTTTCCTTCATGCTGGAACGCGTACCCGGCGCCTATATCAATTTCGGCATTGGCGATGGCGCTGAGGTGCATAACCCGCGCTATCAATTCAATGATGAGGCCATTCCCTATGGCGCGGCGCTTTATGCGCGTGTGGTGGAAAAGGGCTTGCCGGGGGCGTAGTCCCCCCTCGAAATCGCCCGCCACAGCGCCTATATACACTCCGTCACCTCGGTGACTATGGCGATAAACACGGCTCGGAATAAGCGTTGCGGACCCGGGGGCGGTACCCGGCGCCTCCACCAATCACCCGCCTTATCAGCGGCAGATGGGGGCGAAACAGGCTCGACGCGCGTGGTAAAGGGGACGCTTTTGCTCGGCATTGTACCGCCGTTATCGGGCTAAACCTTAAGTGCGAACGATAACAGCCGTGAGGCTGCCGCACTCGCTGCCTAACAGGTAAGCGCGGCTCGGGGGGCGCCGGGCAACAGAAGCCCCCCACTCTTTCCTTTGCACGCCAAGGGATATAGAGACACCCCGCCATGAGCGAGAAATCCCCCCCGCCCGAAAGTCTGCTTCCCTATGAAGCCTGGTCAGAGGAAGCCATGCGCGAAGTCGCCTGGCGCGCCTTGGAACATGCCGCGCAGCACGGCCTGCCGGGGGAACATCATTTCTACCTGAGCTACCGCACCGATCATCCGGGTGTTGCGATCCCAGGGCATCTCAAGGCGAAATACCCGCAGGAAATCACCATCGTCCTGCAACACCAATTTGACGGGCTGTTTGTGGACCGTGTGGCGGAGCGCTTTGGCGTGACGCTGCGTTTCGGTGGCGTGCCGGCGAAGCTGGTGATCCCCTTTGGTGCGCTGACCATGTTCCATGACCCGCATGTGCGCTTTGGTTTGCGCTTCACGCCAAGTGGCCTGGAAGACGAAAAGGCCGGCCTTCCCGCCGCCCCTGAGGCGCCCGCCGCGCCACCCGCCCCCGCCCCCGCAGCGCCGGGTGAGGTGGTAAGCCTGGATGCCTTCCGCCGCCGCCCGAATAAGGACGGCGGTTAAGGCTGGATCGCGATCCGTCCGGTATTCTGACGGGCGAAAAAGGCCGGGCGATACATATCCCGCACCTCGGCGCCGGGTAGTTCAAAACTCCCGGCCGTGACAGCGCGCAGCCGTACCGCAATGCGCGCGACGCGGTTCTCCCCCTCCAGCGTTACCGCCGCAATGAAGCGGTCATCCAAGGCCGGCTGGCTATCAATGGCGGTAAGCGCGCCAAGCCAGGGCAGGCCAGAAACCTCACCAGCGCCAAAGCGGCCGGTGATTTCCCAGCCCGCCGGCAAGCCCTGTTGCAGCAGGAGTTGGAATTTATCCTCATTATCGGCGCGCGCTTCCAAGAGCAGAATAAAGCCATCCCCGGCACGGAGCGTGTCCAGGTTCAAAGCGCTGCCATCCAGCGCATGGAAATGCCGCCGGATCGTCAGCCCCTGCCGCGCAGCGGGCAGAGCTTCACGCGGAATGCCCTTGGTCGCTACCATTTGCCAGACGGTGGTGCTGCCCAGGTTCCGGACCCGAGCCGGGACGGCAAGTGGCGTCACAATCACCGGTGCCGCCGGCAGCACCACACCATCCAGGCTGGCTTCGATTGGGCGCATGCCTTGTCCCAAACGCGCTGCCGCGAGTACGGCCCAAGCTTGTTCCTGCGTGCTGGTCGTCTCCGGCGTGAAATTCTGCCCCGGCAGGGCGCCCATCAGCGCCGCCAGCCGATCCGCGAGCAAGCCGCTTTCCTTGAGCAGGCTTGCCACCGCCAGCGCATCACGCTGCGCTGAGCCGTAATCAAAGCTCCACCAACGGCGGCCGAGGTTTGAAAGCGCGGCGTTGAAAGCCTGTTCCGCCCGCACCCGATCCCCACCGCGCGCAAATACCGCGCCCAATTGCGCCAGCGAAAGCGGTGTAGGCATATCGCCCATATTTTCCATCAAGCGCCGCGCCGCGCCCAGACGAACGCGCCCGGCCATGGCCAGCGCATGCAGCCGATAGGCTTGTGCAGCACGTTCTTCCGGCGTCGCTTCACCGGTGTCGCCCACCGCATCATCCAAAAAGCGCAGCGCATCATTCAAGGCGGCTTCCGGCAGCGTGGCGCCCGCGCTGCGGGCGCGCAGCAAGGCTTCCACCGCGAAGGGTGTCAGCCATAATTCCGCTTCCGCATTGGCAGACCAAAGGCCGAAAGCGCCATCAAAACGCTGCCGATCCAAAATGGCCTGCACGGTCGCTTGCAGCCGGGCGGCGTGATCAGCGCCATTGGTCGCGAATAGCCCCGCACTCAGCGCAATGGCGCGCGCTGCGCTTTGTTCCAGACACGCCAGAGGAAAGGCTTCCACCGCACGCAAGGCCGCTGCCGCGTCATAGCGCACCACAGCACCAAGGCTGAGTTCCGCCCGCGCCGTGCCAGGAATGAAGCGATCAAAAGCGGGGGCGACCTCACGCTCTGCCCCGCCGGGCAATTCGGCCGATTGCACATCGGTCAGCAATGGCCGCGCGGGGCGAATGGTGATGCGGCTTTCGCGCGTGACGCTGAAGCCCTCAGGCCCGCTGAGGCGCAGGCGCAGCACGCCCTCTCCACCCGCAACGGCACGCAGGCCAGTCGCAGGGGCGGCGCGTTCGCCTGTGGCAAGCTGTGCAGCCAAGCGCGTTGGCCCTTCAATCGCAATCGCACCTTCGGCACTGAGTTCGGCCACGATCTCACCCGCCGGCAATTCGATATTGTGCATCAACACCGGAAGCCTTGCCGTATCACCGGGGGCGAGGAAGCGCGGCAAGGCGGCCTCCACCACGGCCTGATCACGCACGGTCATGGCGCGGCTGGCGGCACCAATGCGCGTAGCTTCCCAGGCCACCGCCATCAGGCGCAATTCGCCCGCGAAATCCGGAACATCAAGCGCGATCACCGCTGTGCCATCCGCGCCCACCCGCACGGGGCCGGAGAACAGAGACACCAATCTTTGCGGCGGCTGAATGCCCATCCCCGCCAGGCCGCCATCACCGCCTTGCCGCAATAAGGCAAGCGCACCTTCCGCCGGCGCCAATAGCCGCCCGTAATCATCGCGGATATCCACGCCAAGCGCGCGCTTGCCCAAGAAATGCGCCACCGGATCGGGCGAGGCAAAGCCGGTCAGGCGCAAAATCCCCTCATCCACCGCGGCGAGTGTTACCATCGCCTCGCCACGCGCCCCCGAAATACTGATCGGGATTTCCACGCGCTGGCGCGGACGGATGCGTTCCGGTGCGGTGATACTCACCTCAAGCCTGCGCGGTGCGGGATCAAGCCCAATCCAGGCCAGACCAAGCGCGCGGCCAGGGCGGCCTTCGCGCGCCTCACCAGGGCGATAGGCCGTCACGGTGATATAGGCGCCCGGCCCCCAGGCAGCGTCTACCGGCACTTCGATATCGGTGCCCGCTTCACTCAGCGTGATTTCACGGAGCGACACCAACCGATCCGTGAGCACCGCAACCGTCGCCGGCCCCGCAAAGGGCGGCGTGATGCGCAGCCGCGCGACTTCCCCCGGTGCGAAATTGCGGCGTTCCGCAGCGACATCAATCCGGTCCGGAATTTCCGCGCTTTCCACACCAGCCCAGCCGGCGCGGAAGCGATAGGATACCATGCCAAGCCCATCCGCATCGGCGATTTCCAGCCGATAACGGCCAAAGGGCAGGCTGCGCGCAAAACGCGTGGGCGCGGCGGGGTTGATGGAGATATCTGCCGCATCCACCGGTTCATCGCGCCAGACGGTTTCAAACCGCGCGATGGAATCGCGCATCACCAGCCGCCAATCCGGCCTTTCGCGCAGCAAGCGCAGCCGCAGCCGCGCCGGTGCCGCACTGCCATCAGGCGCGACGGCGGCGATATCAAACGCCGCTTCCGCGCCGGCATCTATCGCATCACCCTGAAAGGCGGGGCGCAGCACAGGGAATAGGCCCGCAGCGCGCACCGGCACGGCAATGCGCGCGCGGCTTTCGCGCCCGCCGGGCTCGGCAATCGCCAGCGTGACATTCGCCTTGATGGGCAGCGTTGTATCCGGCGCGCGTGGAAGCGAAAGTGCGACAACACCGCGCCCCTCACGATCAAGCGCTGCGATTTCCTGCGTGATGAGATCGGGCGCGAAGCTTTCATCCTGCAAGCCGAAACGCCAGCCGCGCCAGGCTTCAAAAGGCTCAGCGTCCGGCAGCAGGCGAATTTCCGCATTGCCCGTAAGCCCCGCCCCCGGCGCGCCATACAGGAAGCGCGCCGTGACAGGCAGATCAAGCGCTGTAGTGCCTGGCACCAAAGGCCCCGGCGCTGGCCCGGCAGTGACCTCCAACCCCTCAGGTACAAAGGCATCCACGCGGAATTGCGCGCGCCCAACGGGCGGTAGCGCAGGATCGGCCAGCGCTTCAATCGTCCATTGACCATAAACCGCGCCATCGGAAAGCCTGAGCGGCCAGGAAATGGCACCACCCATCAGCCGCGGCGGTGTGATTTCCGCCGCAATCTGCCCGTTGGGTCGCCGCAGCCTGAGCCTGACCGGCATATCCTGCGGATTGCCCGCGGCATCACGCAAAAGCCCGGTCAGATTGACGGTCTCGCCTGGGCGATAAATGCCGCGATCAAGCCAAAGGAAGGCATCGAGCGGGCCGGGATGCGCACGACCCGAGGCGCCGCGATCCGAAAGATCAAAACTCGCCGCTTCAAGATTGAGCGCGGCAAGATCATCCGGCGCTTCGGCATGAATGGCGAAGGGTGCAAGCGGCCCTTGCCCGCGCAGCAGCGCCACCGGAAAACGCGCAAGCCCCGCTGCATCCGTGCGCGCTTCCGCCAGCACATCATTATTGCGCGCCATCAGCGCAACACGCAGGCCGGATTTTACTTGGCCCGATTGAAAGCCGCGCGCCTGTACCGCCAGCCCATCCGCGCCGCGCCAAGCGGTCAGCCCGATATCTGTCACGAAAAACGGAAAGGCGGCGGCGGTGGCTTCGCCTCGGCGGGTTTCCGCCTGCCGCGCCGTGATCAAATAAAGCCCCGGCGCGGCATCACGCAGCAGATCAGAAAGCGGCAGCGCATGGCGCGTGAGGCGATTGGGTGTGCCGCCCTGCAATTCTGCGCTGCCTTCCCACAGCAGGCGCCCGCTTTGTTCGCCGATATATTGCGCCATCCATTGATCCAAAGCCTCACCGGGACGCCAGCGTTCGCGGAGCGACAGCAGATTGCGCTCGGAAAGCCGCACCAGGCGAAGCTGCAATTTCTCGATATTCACGGTGGCGACGCCAAGGCGCGGCGCCTGGCCGCGCGGCAGGATGAAGGCGCGATTTTCAAAGACAATGCGCGCGCTGCGATCCGGCATGGCGATGGCAAGCGGCGTATCGGCACGCAGATTGCCGCCTTCACCGGGCAGGCCAGCGCGCAGAATCAGCCGCGTGGTCTGACCCCAGGGCAGGCCGCCCACACAAAGCTGATCCGCTTCTCGTTCGATGGTGAGGTTGGGCAAGGCAGGGTCGGCGCGCACCCAATCCTCCGCACGCCAATCGCCGCGCCGCGCGGGCGGGATGGTGAAGGTGATGCAGGCGCGCGCCGGTTCGGCATCAGGTTCCGGGTTCACGCGCCGCACCAGCATGCCGGCAGCGCGGCGCGCGGCATCAAGTGCTACCTTGTGGCGCGCATCATTGGGCAGGCGTTCCACCACGGCTTCGAGCGCCTCCACCTGTTGCGCCAGGCGATCCTGCCGACGCAGCGCTTCGGCAATCAGCAAAAGGGGCGGAACTTCCGGCTCTCCACCGGGGGCGAATTGAAAGGCGCGCCAGGCGGCTTGCAGGGCGCGGTTGTTTTCCGGCGGCGTGCGCGCAAGCTGCGCTTCGGCCAGCGCCAGCCAGTGATCGGAATTGCTATTGCCAAGCCCGATGCGTTCTTCCAGGGCCGCGGCGGCGGCGGTGAAATCGCGCCGCGCGGTGGCTTCCTGCGCACGGCGTTCGGCAGCGGCACGTTGTTGCGGCGTGCCACCGGCGGGAAAACGCCGTTGCAGGCTTTGCTGATAGGCGCCGGATTCCTGCGACAGGCCCGGCAAATCAAAACCCTGCGCCCCTGCATGCATAGGGGCAAGGGCCAAGAGCAGTATCAGCAAAAGGCGCGGCAGCGTCATCTTGGGGTTCCTCGCCAAAGGCAGGCTAGCTTATCACATGTTACGCGGCGGGATGCATCATTGGGTTTTAGGCCGGGGGGTATGGCCTGAGACCTCAGCCCCCGCATCTCGGCTAAGGGCTGCGAGCATGGGAATAGACAGAAGCGTGACTACCGCCGCCACCAGGAAGCCAGTGGAGAAATCCGCAAGTGCAAGCGCTGGCCGCCCGGCGATCAGGCGCGATGCCTCCAGCGTCGTGGTTGCCAGCACCACGCCAAGCGCGGGCGATAATTGCTGCAGCGTGCTGTAGAAGCTGGTGGCGGCGGAGAGTTTTTCCGGCTGCACATCGGCAAAAACCAGTGTATTGAGCGAGGTGAATTGCAGGCTGCGGAACAGCCCGCCGCAAGCCAGCAGCAGAAATATCGCTGCGACCGGCCAGGCGGGATTGGGGAAGGCCAACAGTGCGATCCCGGCTGATGCCAAGACACCATTGATCAGCAGCGCGTTCCGAAAGCCAAAGCGCCTGAGCAGCGGGCGCACCAGCGGCTTCATGGTGAAGGCACCAAGCGCGGTCGCGAAGGATATCAGCCCGCTTTCGGAAGCCGACATGCCAAAGCCGATTTGCAGCATGATGGGCACCAGAAAGGGCACCGCGCCGGCACCAACACGAAACAGGCTGCCAAAAAGCGCCGGTTGGCGAAAGGTGGGGATTTTGAGCAGCGCGATATCAATCGCCGGCCGTGGCGCGCGGCGGCAATGGAAATAAGCGACAACGCCAATCAGCAAGCCCGCCGCCAACGCAACCCCAGGCCAGGGTTCCGCCACCACATGCCGCCCAACCGTTTCAAGCCCGAACATGCCAAGCGCCAAGGCAAGCCCCACCAGCGCCAGGCCAAGAATATCAGGCTTACCCGGATTGGTTGGTGGGATGGATGGGATCTTCCAAGCGACCAGCAAAAAGCCGATCACGCCTATTGGCACATTGATCCAGAATACCGCCCGCCAGCCGAAAAGATCGGTCAATATGCCACCAAGCGGCGGGCCAGTGACCGGTCCAAGTAGCGCCGGCATGGTAAGCCACGCCATGGCGGAAAGCAGTTCTTCCTTGCGCACGCCACGCAGCAGCAATAGCCGCCCGACCGGGAACATCATCGCGCCGCCCGCGCCTTGCAGGATGCGAAAGGCGATCAAGTCCTCCAGCCCGTGCGCCTGACCGGAAAGGGCCGAGGCCACAACAAAAACGACAATCGCCAACATGAAAACGCGCTTGGCGCCGAAGCGATCCGCAATCCACCCTGAAAACGGAATGAAGACCGTCAGCGCCACCAGATAGGAAGTGATGGCCGCCCCAAGCCGCGCCGGGTCTTCGCCCATATCGCGCGCCATGCTGGGCAGCGCGGTAGCGACCACGGCGCTATCCAGATTTTGCATGAGCAGCGCAGAGGCAACAATCAACGCTATCACGCGGTGATTGGCATGGGCGGCGGGTTGGTCCATTACGCGCAGCTTCAGTGACGCAGTATCACGCGGCCGGCGCTGCGCCTTGCTGAAACCTCATCCATCGCTTCGCGGAATTGCTCCAGCGGATAAGCCGCATGGATTTCGGGCTTCAGCGCGCCTTGCTGCCACCAGACCATCAATTGATCCCACAGCGCACGCGCGGCGGGGGCGTGGTCTCGGCGCCCATCGCCTGGGGACCAGCCGACATAGGTGCCCCAATTCACGCCGATCACGCCGATGTTCTTGAGCAGAAGGATATTCGTTTGCAGCGTTGGAATGCCGCCGCCGGCGAAACCCACCACAACAAGATTGCCTCCATCCGCCAGGCAGCGCAGGCTTTCATCAAAGGCAGGGCCGCCAATGGTATCCACCAGGCAATCGACGCCGCGCCCGCCTGTGGCGGCGCGCACCGCATCGCGAAAGGGTGCCGCGCTATCAAGCACCGCATCCGCGCCGCGTGCGCGGAGCATTTCGTGCTTTGCTACGCCCGCACGCGCAATCACCTTCGCGCCGCATGCCTTGGCAATTTCAACGGCGGCGAGGCCAACGCCACCCGCCGCGCCATGGACCAGCACCCAATCGCCTGCCTTGATCCTGCCCCGCCACAAAAGCGCCGCGCCGGCGGTTGGATAGGAAATCGGGAAAGCCACGGCCGGTTCCAGAGGCAGGCCATCAGGAATGGCGATGGTGTGGATATCATCGGCGATGGCTTCTTCCGCCATGCCGCCCCAATCCACCACGGCGAAAACCCGCGTGCCGGGCGGTGGCGCATCGGCATCTGGTGCTGCTTCCAGCACCGTGCCGACGATTTCTGTGCCGGGTGTGAAGGGCAAGGGGGGTTTGCGTTGATATTTCCCAGCCACAACCAATTGTGTCGCGAAGGAAACCCCAGCCGCCGCCACCTTGATCCGCACGCTACGTGGGCGGAGTGGCGGGCGCGGCATATCCTTGATTTCAAGGTCTGAGAAATCGCGCCAGCTTTCGCAAATGATGGCGCGCATTACGCGGCCTCATCCTGCATGATCATATCCGCACCTTTTTCGCCAATCATGATGGTCGGCACATTGGTATTGCCCGTCGTGAGTGTTGGCATGATAGACGCATCAATCACCCGCAGCCCGGCAATACCACGCAGCCGGAGGCGGCTATCCACCACACTCGCGGGATCTTCGCCCATACGGCAGGTACCGACCGGATGATAAATAGTTGTGCCATATTGGCGGGCGAAGGCGAGCAATTCGTCATCGCTCTGTACTTCCGGCCCCGGTAGCAATTCCCGCACGCTATAAGGCGTGATGGCAGCCTGTGCGAAAATCTGCCGCACCATCCGCAGCCCGCGCGCGAGCAATTCCTGATCGCTCCGCGCCGAAAGATAATTCGGTCGAATCGCGGGCCTTTCAAACGGGTCAGAGGATTTCGCCATGACGGTGCCGCGGCTATCGGGCTTCACCGGGCAAATGGCGCAAGTCATGCCGGGTTCTTTCTCAAGCACACCAAACTGCCCCAGCGCGTAGCTTGCCGGCGTGAACAGTAATTGCAGATCCGGGCTCGCGCGCCCTTCACGGGAACGCGCAAAAACCTGCGCCGTGGTCACGCCAAAAGTCAGCGCACCATTACCAACCGTGAAGAAGCGCGCGACCTGCTCCACCAGGCGCAAGCCACGCGCCAATTGATTGGTGCTGATGCTGTCCTTCACACGATGCTGCACGCGCGTGACGTAATGATCCTGCAGATTGGCGCCCACCTGGGGCATATCCTGCACAACCTCAATCCCCAGCGCGCGCAAATGCTCGGCCGGACCAATGCCCGAGATTTGCAGTACATGCGGTGAATTCACAGCACCCCCGGAAAGGATCACTTCCCGCCGCGCGCGGATTTGCTTGAGCACGCCGCCCTGGCAAAACTCGGCCCCCACGCAGCGCTTGCCGTCAAACAATAGCCGCGTAACCTGGGCTTCGGTTTCCACCTGCACCTTGTCACCCGCCTGCGCCAAATAGGTGCGCGCCGTCGAACCACGCCAGCGGCCAATCCGCGTCATTTGCGAATAGCCAACGCCTTCTTGTTCAACGCCGTTCAAATCCTGGCGGAAGGGATGCCCAGCTTGCTGCGCCGCTTCAATGAAGCGATGTGTCAGCGGCAGGATGGTGCGGTAATCTTCCACCTGCAAAGGCCCATCCTGGCCGCGGACGGAAGGATCGCCGCCATTGCGATAGGTTTCGCTGCGACGAAATAGCGGCAGCACTTCCTCATAGCTCCAGCCGCGGCAGCCCATTTGCGCCCAAAGATCGAAATCAGCCGGATTGCCGCGCACATAAAGCATGCCGTTGATGGAAGAAGTGCCACCCAAGGTCCGCCCGCGCGGCCAGCGGATTTCGCGGTTATTGGCGCCTGATTCGGCTTCTGTCGTGTAGCCCCAATTCACCAGCTTCTGATTCTGCATTAGTTTCAGCATGCCGGCGGGGATATGAATCCAAGGGTGGCGATCCTTCGGCCCAGCTTCCAGCAGCGCCACACGCCGCCCCGCCATGCCAAGCCGGCTTGCCACCACGCAGCCAGCAGAACCCGCACCAATCACCAGATAATCGGTTTCCATATCAGCCACCTTCAATCAAGCTTGATGCGTGCATCGCGCACCAGCTTGCCCCAACGATCAAATTCCGCTCGGACAAAACGCGCATAGTCTTCCGGGCTATCGGCGACGGGCTCCGCACCCAAAGCATCAAAGCGCGCGCGTGTTTCTGGGTTGCGCGCGGCGCTGGCAACCGCCTGCTGCAAGCGCGCGATAATGGCGGGCGGCGTGCGCGCTGGTGCCCAAATGCCGTACCAGGTCGAAATCTCATAGCCAGGCACACCGGCCTCATCGATAGTCGGCAGATCAGGGAAAGGCGCAATGCGATTGCGTGTCGTGACACCTAGCGCGCGCAAGCGCCCGTCACGCACGGCACCCGCGCTGGCGGGTACAGAATCAAACATCGCCTGCACTGTACCCGCAATTAAGTCCTGCCCAGCCGGCCCGCTGCCGCGATAAGGTACATGCACCAAATCCGTGCCTGTCATCAGCTTGAACAATTCTCCCGCCAGATGCGGCGCACCTCCTTGTGACGATGATGCATAAGCAATCCGCCCCGGATTGGCGCGCGCATAGGCGATGAATTCCGCGACACTCCTCACCGGTAGCGCCGGGTTCACCACCAGCCACAAAGGCACAGCGGCGATATTCGTCACCGGCGCGAAATCTGCCAGCACATCAATCGGCATATTGGGGGTCAGATGGGGCACAATCACATGGGCCGAGGCATTGACCAGAAAGGTACTGCCATCAGGCGTGGCGCGCGCCGCTTGCTCAGACCCGATCAGCCCATTGGCGCCGGCGCGATTCTCCACCACGAAAGGCTGACCGAGCGGGCCTTGCACGGCTTGCGCGACGATGCGGCCCATAATGTCGGTGGGCCCACCAGGCGGATAGGGCACAATGAAGCGGACCGGGCGGCTTGGCCATTCCGGCGCCTGCGCCCGCGCAGCAAGTGGCAATAAGGCTCCCGCAATCGCGGCGCGGCGTGTGATCTTCATGGCTGGCCCCTTCCCTTATTCAGGTTTGCCGTCAGGATAGGCATGATTTGGCGCTGGAGGAAACGCGATGAATGAAGCGATGCGGCCCTATAAGGGGCTTCGGGTGCTGGATGCTGGCCAGGGCATTGCGGGCCCCTATTGCGGCATGATGCTGGCCGCCTGCGGTGCCGATGTGATCAAGCTGGAGCCACCCGAAGGAGATTGGTCGCGCGGGCTTGGCACGGCCAAGGATACGGTTTCGGTCATGACCGTGTGTTTCAATCGCGGCAAGCGTTCCGTGGTGTTGGATTTGAAATCGGAAGCAGGCAAGCGCGCCGCCGCTGCCTTGGCGGCGCAAGCCGATGTGCTGATTGAAGCCTTCCGCCCCGGCGTGGCCGCGCGCATCGGGCTTTGGCCGGAAAATGCGAAGGCGGATGCAGTGTGTCTTTCCATTTCCGGCTTCGGTCAAAGCGGGCCTTATGCAGAACGGCCGTGTACGGATTCCGTGGCGCAAGCCTTTTCCGGCTTCGTCAGTCTGAATGAAGGCGCGGATGGCGCGCCGCATAAGGGCGGTGCCTTCATCGCTGATATGGCAACGGGGATTTATGCTTTTTCAGCCGTACAAGTTGCACTCGCTGCGCGAGCGCAGGATAGCACGCCACGCCAGCGCGTGATTGACATGTCACTCATGGCGGCCACGTCCAATCTGCTGACGCACCAGATCGGCGAATGGGGCGTGCAGGGCAAGTCAGCCGCACCACCCAATGCGCCGGCGGGCGCCTATCGCGCGGCCGATGGCGGCTGGGTGATGATTACGCTGGTGCGTGAAGCGGAATGGCCGAAGCTTTGCGGTGCGCTTGGCATTGCTGATATCGCTGCCGATCCGCGCTTCTTGAATTTCGATTTGCGCTGGCAGAATAGGGATGCGCTCTACGCCATTATTCGTGCGGCGTTCCTGAAGAAGCCTGTCGCGGAATGGGTGACAATCTTACAGGGCGAAAGGCTGCTGGCGGATCGGGTGAATACGCCGCTCGATTGGCTGGCAAATGAGCATGTGGTGGCCTATGGCGCCGCCGCGCGCATTCCGCAGCCGCAATTGGGCGCGGTGCCGCTGCCGATGCTGCCGGGGCTTGGCCATTTTGTGGCGGAAGCTCCGGCGCTTGGCCAGCACACGGCGGATGTGTTGGCCGAATTGGGATAAGGCGCGCCCCTCCTCAATTATGCGGCAGGCGCAGCCCCGGTTCATCCCATTGCATCGCGACCAACTTCCCTGTGTTGGACAGTGTAATATAGGCGGTGCGCATATCAGGCCCGCCAAAGCAGATATTGGTCGGCATGCGTTCGGGCATTTTCACGGTGCGGAGAATCTCGCCCGCGGGTGAAACGGTTGTGATCTCGCCCGAAACCAGTGTCGCCACAATAACATTGCCCGATGCGGCAATCGCGAGGCTATCGAGCCGCCGATAGCCAGGGAATTGGCACAAAACGCGCCCGCCCGCGCTGGATGGCCAGGGTTCCTTCTTCAGCTTGCCGGGTGCTTCAATATCCCAAGCCCAAAGCCGACCGGTTTCAGTCTCGGCCACATAAAGCGTCTTGCCATCAGGGCTGATCCCAATGCCATTGGCGCCACCAAATACAGGGAAGGCCGCTTCCACCACACGCGATCCATCTTCCGATGCCCAATAGGCGCCGCCATGGTCGCGATCCCGCGCGCGTACCTTGCCGAGATCGGAAAACCAGAAGCCGCCCTTGCCATCGAACATCAAATCATTCGGGCCGCGCAAAGGGCGCCCATCACATACACGGATCAGCGCTTCAACCTTGCCGGTCGCGGCGTCAATCTTTTCAATCCGCCCGCCCGAATAATCCGGCGATTGGCCACTCGGGCGCAAAATCCCGGGTTCTTCATGCCAGGTGAAGCCACCATTATTGCACACATAGAAACTGCCATTCGGGCCGAGTGCCAGGCCATTCGGTGCGCCTTCCACGGTCGCAATCGTGGTCTTGGCACCATTAGGCGCCACTTTCGTGATGCGACGCGCTTCAATTTCCACCAGCGCTACAGACCCATCGGGCATGGCAACAGGGCCTTCGGGGAAGCACAGCCCCTCGGCGATGATTTTCAGGTCAGGTGATGCAACATGCACGGCCATGGTTTCCTCCTGCATTGGTTAGGCTGATCATGGCCCTGTTTTGCCCCGTTGCGAAGCCTTGACGCGGCGGGGCTTCGGGGGAAGCCTTGGCCCATGAAAACCGCCCCTGATCCCGTCACGCTCTCGGTCCTCGATAACCGTTTCCGCGCCATTGTGGAGGAAATGGGGGAGGCGATGCTGCGCACCGCCTATTCGCAAATCCTGAACTCGTCCCGCGATTTCTCCATTGCCTTGTGTGATGCCGAAGCGCGGCTGGTGGCGCAGGCGGACCACATCCCGGTGCATGTCGGCGCTATGCCCTTTGCGGTGCAGGCAGTGCGCGATGCCTTTGGCGATAGCGTGCAAGAAGGCGACATCTATTTGTTGAACGACCCCTATCATGGCGGGTCGCATTTGCCGGACCTGACAGCCATTGTGCCGGTCTTCGCCGAAGGGCGCTTGGTATTCTGGTCGGTCGTGCGCGCGCATCACACGGATATCGGTGGCGCCACCCATGGCGGTTATAATCCGGGGGCGACGGAGATTTGGCAGGAAGGGTTGCGCGTGCCGCCCATCCTGCTCGGCCAGGGGCGCATTCCGCGCGAAGATTTGGTGCGTATGATCATCACCAATACGCGGCTTGCGCGCGATGTGCGCGGCGATCTGATGGCGATGATTGGCGCCGCGCATCTTGGTGAAAAGCGCCTGCTGTCACTGCTGGCGCGTTATGGCGCTGATACTACCGTTGCCGCCGTTGATGCGATTCTGGCGCTGGCGGAAGCACACACGCGGCGCATCATTTCCACCTGGGCAGATGGCACCTGGTTGGGTGAGGCATTTCTGGATGATGATGGCTTTGGCGGCAATGATATCGCCATTCGCGCGCGCGTCACGAAACAGGGTGATCATCTGACCGTGGACCTCACGGAAAGCGCGCCGCAAACGCCAGGCTTCGTCAATTCATCCTATCCCAATATGGCGAGTGCGGTACGCATGGCACTCGCCTTCCTGCTTGATCCGGAAGTGGCGAAGAATGATGGCTGCTTCCGGCCGCTGACGATCAAGGCGCGCGAAGGCACGGTGGTCTGGGCCGCTGAAGGCGCGCCTGTGACCATGTGTACTTCGCATTGTTCGAATGAGATTGTGGAAGCGGTGGTGAAGGCGTTGGCGAATGCCTGCCCGGATCGCGCCATGGGCGGTTGGGGCCGGCGCTTTCGCGTGGCGATCAAGGGGCGCGATCCTCGGCGGCCGGGGCGCTTTTTCGTCTGGCACATGTTCCATGCGCGGCCAGGTGGCGGCGGTTCCTCGGGCGGCGATGGCTGGTCCACTGCCGGCGAATGGCATTCGGCTGGCGGTTTGAAATTCGGCAGTGTGGAAATGGCGGAAGCGCGTTTCCCGCTATATTTTGCACGACATGAATTCCGCCGCGGCAGCGCGGGTGATGGCACCTATCGCGGCGGGCTTGGCGGCGATTTGCTGCTGAAGCTGGAAACCGATGGCCCATCAGTGGCGAATACCGCCGGTGATGGCGTGCGCTATGGCGCGGCGGGGATGCTGGGTGGCCAGGATGGCCTGCCGCATCATTACCGGCTGGAACGCGCCGATGGCACCGCGCGTGATTTGCGCACCAAGGAAGTCGGCATTCCGTTGGCACCCGGGGATCAATTGCATGTGCTCTCAGGCGGTGGTGGCGGTTGGGGGCCACCTGAAAAACGTGATCCCGCCGCGCGCGCGGCCGATACGGCGGAGGGTTTGATATGACCTACCGTATTGGCGTAGATGTCGGCGGCACTTTCACCGATGTGGTCTGTGTCGCCGCTGATGGCACCACCACGCTTGCCAAGGCGGCCAGTACGCCCGCGGATCAATCCGAAGGCGTGGTCGCGGGGCTCGCCGTTCTGGCGGAAACCCTTGACGTCACGCTGGCCGATCTGCTGCGGCAGACAGAACGCATCGTCCATGGCACCACCGTTGCCACCAATGCGCTGTTGGAACGCAAGGGGGCGAAGATTGCGATGCTCACCACGGAAGGGCATCGCGATGTGATTGAAATGCGTGAAGGGCTGAAGCCGGAGCGCTACAATATGCGCCTGCCCGCCGCCCCCGCGCTTGTGCCGCGCCGCTTGCGGCTTGCGGTGCGTGAAAGGCTGCGCCCGGATGGGCGCGTGGAAGTGCCGCTGGATCACGCCTCACTCAATGCCGCCATTGAGCAGTTGCGTACAGAGAAGGTGGAAGCGGTTGCGGTATGCTTCCTCCATTCCTGGCGCGATGCGCGGCATGAAAACGCCGCCGCCGAGGCATTACGCGCGGCCTTGCCTGGGGTTTTCATCACGACATCAGCGGAAGTGCTGCCGCAGATCAAGGAATTTGAACGTTTCTCCACAGCAGCGGTGAATGCCTATGTGGGGCCGATTGTCTCGCAGTATTTGGCGCGGCTGCGCGGGCGGTTGGAACAGGCGGGCTATGGCGGGCCGGTTTTCGTTATCCTCTCTCATGGTGGGGTGGCGCCGGTGGAAGAAGCGGCGCGCTTGGCAGCCGGCACGGCGCTGTCAGGTCCGGCGGGCGGCGTTGCGGCGGGTGTTGCCTTGGCGGAACGTGGCCTCGGGCAGGATTTGATCACCTTTGATGTCGGCGGCACCTCCACCGATATTGCGTTGATCCAGGAAGGCGATGCCGCGCTGGGTCGCGGGCGTGATGTCGCCGGCGAACGCATTGCGCTGGAAAGCCTGGATATCGTGACCCTTGGCGCGGGTGGCGGTTCCATCGGCCATGTCGGCGCCAGAGGCACCTTGCAGGTTGGCCCGCGCAGCGCCGGCGCAGTGCCGGGGCCAGCGGCCTATGGCCAGGGCGGCACGGAGCCGGCGGTGACAGATGCTAATCTCGTGCTGGGCTATCTGGATGCGGCGAATTTCCTGGGTGGCAAGCGCAAGCTGGATATGGCGGCGGCAGAGCGCGCTTTTGCCACACTCGGCGCCAGGCTCGGGCTTGATGCCATGGCGGCGGCAGCGGGTGTGCATCGCTTGGCGAATATCCGCATGGCGGATGGCATTCGCGTGGCGACCGTCAGGCGCGGCGTTGATCCGCGCGATTGCTGCCTGCTGGCCTTTGGCGGCGCGGCGGGGCTGCATGCCAGCGCAGTGGCGCGGGAACTCAGCATGAAGCGTGTGGCGGTGCCCTTCTTCGCCGCCGGGCTTTCCGCCTGGGGCATGCTGCATACGGATTTGCGGTACGAGATGGCGCGCAGCGAATTGAACACCGGCGGCGTGCCGGATGATGATGCGCTGCGCGCCATTTGGGCAGCCCTGGAAAAGGAAGGCCGCGCGCGAGTCGCCAGTTGGTTTGGTGGCGCGGTGGAAACGCGCCGGGCAGCTGATATGCGCTATGGCGAACAGGTTTTTGATATCGCTGTGCCCTTGGATCATGTGGCCTGGGAAGGGGCCGGGCTTGCTGATCGGCTGCGCGATGCCTTCCACGCACGCCACGAAGCACTATTCACCTATGCGCTACGCCAGGAAGAAGTGGTGCTGGTAAACGCGAGGCTTGCCGTGATTGGGCACTTGCCGCCGATGCCAGCCCCAGCGGGCAAGGCAGCCGGCGCCATAGTAGCGCCGCGCGGCGCGCGCCGCATCATGCTGGAAGGTGGCGTGGCCGAGGTACCGGTTTATGATTTTGCGGAACTTGGCGCGGATCAGCCGGTAGCCGGGCCGGCGATTGTGGAAAGCGATACCACAACCGTTTTGCTGCTGCCGGGTGATGCCGCGCGGATGGATGCGCGCGGATGGCTGGAAATTACGCTACCCGAACAGGCGTGAAGACCTTCAGCGCGCCGGCACGGGCGGCGGCAAGGGTTGCGCTGGTGCCGCAGGGGCGGCCGCCGTTGCTGGCTTGTCGGTCGCGATATTCTCGCCCTGCCGGGCGGTCCATTGCCCGGCGCTTTCCAATTGCCGGCCCGTCCAATTCATGGCGCGGCCGAAGGCCGAGGTGGTTTCCTCCGCCGCGCGACCCACGGCGGCGCCGGCGCGTTCCGAAAGGCTCCGCTCCTGCTGGGCGGGCACAACATCCTGCGCGGCGGTCGGCGGCGGCGCGGCTTGTGCCAGGGCGCTGCCGGCGTAAAGCGTGCAAAGGATTGCAACAAGACGCATCATCGGTGGATTTTCCCTTTCAGACACGAAGATATCGGCGATATGGGAAGGCGCCTGCCCGGCGCCAATAGCGTCACCCCAAAACCAGCATCACCCAAAAGGGCAGCGTCAGGATGGAAGCAATATGCTCCGTCGTGGTGATCGCGGCCATCAGCTTGGCATCGCCGCCCATGGCGCGCGCCATGACATAGGATGTGGCGGCTGTCGGCAGTGCCATGAAGATCACCGCCGCCGCCAGTGGCAAAGGGGGCAGACCGGCGAAGGTCCCGAGGCCATAGGTTATGGCGGGCATACCCACCAGCTTCAGCACGCCTGTCAGCGCCTGGGTTGGTACGCGGTCGGTGAAGCTTTCCCAGGATAGCGCCGCGCCAACGCAAAGCAGGCCGAGCGCCACGGATGCCCGGCCCAGGGCCTGGATGGTCGGCTTCACGCCGGGCGGAAAGCCACCCAAAGCCGCAATGGTGAAGCCCAGGATGCAGGCGATGATCAGCGGGTTCAGGATTAATTGCCGCAGGATGACCAGCGGCTTTGGCCGCCCCCGGCTGCCATCCATGGCGAAGGCAAGCGTGGTCACGCTTTGCACAAAGGGCACGATGATCCCGGTGGCAACGGCGCCGAAACTGACGCCCTCGGCGCCAAAAATCGCGCCCACAATGGCAAAGCCCATCAGATTATTGAAGCGAATGCCGCCCTGCAGGATTGAGGTCATGGCCGCATGCCCATGCCCCATGAAGCGCGCCAGCAGCACGGAAATCAGCGTGCCCGTGGCAAGTGCGCCCCAAATGGTGAAAGCCATGGCACCCAGCGGTAGGCTCGCGGGGTCAAGCGCAGCGAGGGCGGAAAGGATCAGGCTTGGCAGCAGCACCCAATAAATCAGCTTTTCCATGCCCGCCCAAACCGCGTCTAGCGGCAGCAATATGCGGCGCAGCAGCGCCCCAAGGCCCAGCAGCGCAAAGGCCGGCACAAAGGCATCGAGCCAAAGGTTCATGCGCGCCGTTCAACCCCCGCTGCCGGGGGCGGTCCAAGGCGGCGGATTGGGCGCCCGCGCCAGCGCCTCCATGCAGGATGATTCGGTCAGGCGTCGCGCGCCGGAAGCCCTGGCTGCCGCATGGGCCAAAACCAGGCGGGAGGCTTCCGGGTAGAATACCAGATCAAGCCGGCAATCCGGCGCTTGATAAAGCCAAATCTCCGCATCTCCTTCGCGTCGGCGCAAGGCGGGTTCGCCGAGGGCAGAGATCACCGCTTCGGGCATTTGCCCCTGCAAGGCGGCAGCAGCGCGCGGTGGGTTAGTGCCATGTCGGCGCGGGGTGCTGGCGCTGGTCGGTGGGGGCGGTAATGGCGCGGGCTGTTCCATCCGCGAGGTGTCCGGCGTGGCGGGCTGGCCAAGGGCGGCCAAGCTTGCCCTGGTATCACGCAACGCCTGTTCCAGGCCGAGCGTCGCCCCCTCGGCTTCAGATTTGCGACAGGCGGGGGTGAGCAATAGCGCCGCCAAAGCCAAGCTGGCGGCGCCGATGGGGGCGAGATGAACCATACCCGGCGGCATGGCTCGCCACCGCGATATTTTGCCTTGCCTTGGCCCCTGGCGCACGCAGCGCCAGATCAGGATTCGCTGGTTTCAACCACGCGCACGGGCGGTGCCACAGCCATGGCGGGGCTGGAAGGCGCCTCGGTAATCATTTCCATGCGCCCGGTGAGCTGCCCGCCATCTTCCACGGAAAGACGGCGAGACCGCGCCACACCCAGCACCCTGCCAGTGGCGCGGATGATCAGGCTGCCGGTGGCATTGAGTGTGCCGTCAAACACGCCGGCGATATCGGCATCTTCCACCTGAGCCTCACCCTTGAAGACGCCGGAATGGCTGATGGCCAATTCCTGGCACTGCAGAAGCTGGCTTTCCATGGTGCCTTCAATGACGATGCGCTCAGCCTCGGTCACGCTGCCCTGAATGCTGATGCCCTTGCCCAATTGCAGGACGCGCTTTTCACCTGCCTCAGCCCGGCCGGTGGGGCGGCCAGCCGTAGGTGTCGCAGGGCGCGCGGCAGGTGATGGCGCAATGGTGGGCTTCGCGGGGGAGGCAGCCGCGCTGGCCACCGGTGGCACCACCGCCGCCGCAGGCCGGAAGGGGGGCACCGCGAGGTCAGGATCGCGCGCTGTCGGCACGCTAGTTGGTTCCGGTGCTGGCGGAGTGGTGGCTTCGTCCTTACGACGGAAAAGCGACATTTTGGCCCCCTTGGTGATTCGTGTTGATGATGCCTTCGGCTAGCATGCGACTCTGGCGCACCACAACGGGCGAAAACAGGTTATCCCCTGTTTTCTGGTGATGCGCTCGGAAATCTATCGAAACCGCTCAGGCCGCGGATCAGCAAATGCGCAGCGGCCGCGATGCCGATGATCGGCACCAACAGATTAAGCACCGGCACCATCGCCATCAGCGCGAGGATAAGCCCAAGCCACCAGCCCTGCCAACGCAAACGCTGCCAAGCGATGCGCGAATGCGCGAGGTTCATGCGCCGGAGCGCCACTTCCCGAAGTAAGCCCGCCCCCAGCGCATGGGCGGCAATCAGCAGCGCGATCAGACCGCCAAGAATCGGGATGAAGAATAGCGGCAAGAGCAGGATTTGCAGCGCCAGCAGCTTCACCCCGAACCAGATGCCATAGCCAGCCTGCGCCAGCAGGGATGCCCCGGCGGGCTCGGCCAGCCCAGGATAATGGCGCCGTTCCACCGCGCCCGCCACGCTATCGGTGAATTGTGCCGCAATGCCGAGTGCGACGGGCAGAAAAAGCCACCAACCAAGAAAAACTCCCGCCGCCGCACCGCCCGCCTGGGTGATCCAGGAAAGCCATTCCGGCCCGCCGGCTGCCGCCCAACCCGCAAGCCAGGCTGCAAGCCAGATCAACCCCGCCACGGCCAGGGCCGCCCCGAGCACGCCCAAGATCAAGGGCAGGCGAAAGGCGGGGTCGCCGATTTGGCGAAAGGCGAGGAAAAGCGCTTGGGGCATGGTGGACGCCACCCTCGCCCAAGGCTAATCCCGCCGCAACCTTTTCCCGGAGCGCAGCCCATGACCCCCCCCAGCCTTGATATTCTTGGCATCGGCAATGCCATTGTGGATGTGCTGGCGCGCGCCGAGGACAGTTTCCTGGAAGAACACGGCATGGCCAAGGGCGGCATGGCGCTGATTGGCACTGACCAGGCAGAAGCGATTTACGCCGCCATGGGCCCAGGCATTGAAAGCAGCGGCGGGTCCGCGGCCAATACTTGCGCGGTGGCAGCCGGGCTTGGCGCGAAAGTCGGGTATCTCGGCAAGGTCGCGGATGATGGCCTCGGCCAGGTGTTCCGCCATGACATTACCGCCGCAGGTGTGTCTTTCCCGACCCCTCCCCTTTCCGGCGGCGCCCCCACCGCGCGCTGCCTGATTTTGGTCTCCCCCGATGGTCAGCGCACCATGAACACCTTTCTTGGCGCCTGCGTCACCTTTGGGGAGGCTGATCTGGACCAAGCCGCCATTGCCAGCGCACGGATTGTCTATCTGGAAGGCTATCTTTTTGACCCGCCGGCGGCCCAGGCCGCCTTCCGCGCGGCAGCGCGTATCGCCCATCAGGCCGGGCGGCAGGTGGCGATTACGCTTTCCGACCCCTTCTGCGTTGGCCGCCACCGCGCTGCCTTCCGCGCCTTCATCAAGGAAGAAGCCGATATCGTCTTCGCCAATGAGGCCGAGATTTGCGCCCTTTATGAAACCGATGATTTCGATGCGGCAGCCGAGGCGGCGCGCGCCGAAGTGGCCATTGCCGCGCTCACCCGCAGCGAAAAGGGCAGCCTGATCATCGCAGGCACTGAGACCCATGCGGTCCGCGCCGAGCCCACCAAGCTGGTGGATAGCACCGGCGCGGGGGATGCCTATGCCGCCGGCTTCATGGCGGCGCTGACCCGTGGCTTGCCTTTGCCCGGATGCGGCCGCTGGGGCAGCATTGCCGCGGCCGAGGTGATTTCCCATTTCGGCGCCCGCCCGCAGGCCGATCTGGCGGCGCTTGTTGGGGGCAAATCCGGTGGGGTGGCGGCAGCGCTTGGGTAGGCGCTGAAGTTTCACACGCTTTTCTCTGGCTTTTTCCGGCGCGACCCCCTATCTCCGCGCCATAACGAAACGCCTGGATGGAAACCACCGCTCGCCCCCAAGCCTTGGGAGCCGGGTTGGTGGCGTTTTGCCAGGCTCCTTTCCAGGTGTTCCATGCAGATTCGTAACGTCGCCATTATCGCCCATGTTGACCACGGCAAGACCACGCTGGTGGACAAGCTGCTGAGCCAGGCCGGTGCCTTCCGCGCCAATCAGCAGGTCGCCGAACGTGCGCTTGACCGCAATGATCTGGAACGCGAACGGGGCATCACCATCCTCGCCAAATCCACCGCCGTGGAATGGAAGGGTGTGAAGATCAACATCGTGGACACGCCGGGCCACGCCGATTTCGGCGGTGAGGTGGAACGCATCCTGTCCATGGTGGATGGCGCCATTGTGCTGTGCGACGCCGCCGAAGGCCCGCTGCCGCAGACGAAATTCGTGCTGACCAAGGCGCTCGCGCGCGGGCTGAAGCCAATTGTGGTCATCAATAAGGTGGACCGCCAGGATGCCCGCCCGGATGAAGTGCATAACGAGGTGTTCGACCTTTTCGCTGCCCTGGGCGCGAGCGATGAACAGCTTGATTTTCACACGCTTTTCGCTTCTGGCCGTCAGGGCTGGGCGGATTTGGAACTGAATGGTGCGCGCAAGGATTTGTCGCCGCTGTTTGACCTGATCCTGTCTCATGTGCCGGCGCCGAAGGTTGATCTGGAAAAGCCCTTCGCGATGAATGCCTCCATCCTGGAAAGCGATAACTTCCTGGGCCGCATCCTGACCGGGCGCGTGGAACAAGGTGTTGCGCGCATCAATATGCCGGTGCGCGTGCTGCGCCAGGATGGGTCGGTTGTGGAAACCGGGCGCCTGACCAAGCTCATGACATTCTCGGGCCTAGATCGTGTGCCGGTGGAAGAAGTGCAGGCGGGCGATATTATCGCCATTGCCGGGCTTTCCGATGCCACCATTCCAGACACCATCGCCGCGCCGGATGTGACGGAACCTCTGCCGGCCATTCCGGTGGACCCGCCGACACTCGCCATGACTTTCCGTATCAATGACGGACCGCTTGGCGGGCGTGAGGGCAAGAAGGTCACGTCGCGCCAGATTCGTGATCGGTTGTTCAAGGAAACCGAAGGCAATGTCGCGATCAAGGTGAAGATCAGCGAAGAAGTTGACGCCTTCGAAGTGGCCGGCCGCGGTGAATTGCAATTGGGCGTGCTGATTGAAACCATGCGGCGTGAGGGGTTTGAACTCACGATCGGGCGCCCGCGCGTGCTGACGCGCGATAACCCCGAAACCGGTGAGCGTGAGGAGCCCTTCGAAGAAGCTTTGATTGACGTGGATGAAAGCTATTCCGGCGTGGTGGTGGAGAAGATGTCGCTCCGCAAGGGCCAGATGCAGGATATGCGGCCTTCGGGCGGCGGCAAGGTGCGGCTGACCTTCCACATTCCTTCGCGTGGCTTGATTGGCTATCACGGCGAATTCCTGACCGATACGCGCGGCACGGGCATGATGAACCGGCTGTTCCTGGGCTATCGCCCCTGGGCGGGGCCGATTGAAGGCCGGCGCAATGGTTCGCTGATTTCGAATTCGGATGGTGAGGCCATTCAATACGCGCTGTTCTATTTGCAGGAACGCGGCACGCTGTTCGTTGACCCCGGCGTGAAGGTTTATGTCGGCATGATCCTGGGCGAGCATTCGCGCGACAATGATCTGGAAGTGAACCCGATCAAGGAAAAGAAGCTGACGAACATCCGCGCCGCCGGCAAGGATGAGGCGCTGCTGCTGATCCCGCCGCGCAAAATGAGCCTGGAACAGGCGATTGCCTATATTGAAGACGATGAATTGGTTGAGGTGACGCCGGGCGCCATTCGGCTGCGTAAGCGCCACCTTGATCCGCATGAGCGCAAGCGCCATGCGCGCCGGGCGGAGAGTGAGGCGGCGTAAGCATTTTGAAGCCAAGTGGAAACACTTGGCGACTCGGAAAATGCGATCTCACAAAATTCCGCATATTTTCAAGCCAAGTGAGCCTCTTGGCTTGAAAACTCGCTAAGCCTCCCGCGTGGGATGCCCCTGCAGCATCCTGGCGAAATCATCCCAGGGGCGTGGCTTGAATATGGTATCGGTGACGAAGGCATCCGTGATCCTGTCGCACCGAAACGCGCGAATATCGCCGCGCAATTGATCCCAGCACAGCGCATACCAGACCGGCGGATTGAGCAGCAGGAAATGAGGCTCAATCAACCGTTCCGTAAAGTTACGGTGTCGGTCCCGGTAGCGCATGCTGATAACGCGATTGAGCGCGAAAGCTTCCTTCAGGGCGTGTCCGCATTGCGTTCGGGTCTCTTCAAGGGATGCCAGCACTGCGCCAGAAGCAGCCCCACCAATCCTGATGCGTTTGCGCATCGCCGCAATCCGGCGCTGTTCGCCAGGCGCGAAACTGCCCATGACCTTGCGCCTTATCGCATCGGCATGGCTCATTTGAAGTGACGCATACAGGCTTTCGCCAATAGCGAGGCCGATCAGTAGATCAAGCGCCTCCCGGCGTGACAGGTTGATCCGCCCAATTCCCCAACCGGGTGCAATGCGCACACCGCCGCCTCGACCCCTTTCGCTTTCCACGGGAACGCCCCGTTCGCGCAGGATTTCCAAATCCCGGTGCAGCGTCCGCAGGGATACGCCGAATTCGATCGCGGCATCCCCCAAGGCGAGCGCATCCTCGTTCTTCAGCCAAGCCTCAAGCCGATCAAGGCGCGCGAGGCGGGTGGACATCGTCATCCGGTCCCTATGGCCTAAAATATGCCAGAAAGCGACATATTTTTCCGTACAAGACAGCCACCGCGCGCAAGACGCCGGGAATGGAGGATGATCGTGAAGCAGCAAGTCCTGGAATTGGTCTCATTCAAGCTGGCGCCTGGAAGCTCCGAGGCGGAGATGCTGGCCGCATCAGGCATGTGCCAGTCGGAATTCCTGCAAAAGCAGGAAGGCTTCCTGCTGAGGCTCACGGCGCGGCGGGATGATGGGTCCTATGTTGATGTCGTGCTTTGGGAAAGCCAGGCCCATGCTGACGCTGCGTTGGAGCATTCCCAGTCTTCAATCGCGGCAGGGCAGTTTCTTGCCCATATTCTCATGGACACAGAAAATGCCGAACCAAAGATGGAACATTGCGCCGTGCTGCGGCGTGCCGGGCATGAAGCCTGATTTTTCTGTCCTGGAAGAAAAAGTCATGGCCGCACCAACAATGAACGAGGTCGCGGCCATGCTGTCTGCCCGCTATGCCGATGTTTCTCTTGCCACCACCTGGGGCGAGACAGCGCTATTCTACAACCCCGGCAAGCGCCTTCCCAGGGGCATCTATTTCGCCACGCTCAAGGACCATGATGGCGCGAACGACAAGGCATCAGCGCTGCATCGGCCTGGTGTTTTTCGTCTGAGCCTTGGCCTGCCGCGGGGAGACTATATTTCGCGCTTCGGGCCAATGCCGTTGCGCCCGGGTAAAGGGGGCGTGGTCCTGGGGCCTTGGGACTTCACCGCCCTGGACCAGCTTTCGCCGCACCCGATTTATGCCTGGATGGGCTGGGTAGCAGTGCTCAACCCATCGCACAGCACATTGGCGGCACTATCGCCCTTGTTTGATGCCGCGTTCGACAAGGCGCGGCATAGTTTCCGCAGGCGCCTTGGGTGACGGGAATTGAACGGGGTCGCCCTACCGCGGCGCCCCTTCCCCAATCCGGTGCAATAGCCGCCCGCCATCCGCGAGCCCAATCACCACCAAAATCTCATCCGGGCGCGGGCCATCGCCAAGGCTCACGGTAATCGCGTCAAAATGCCCGCGCGACCAGACATCATCCTTATGCCCAAGCGGCAGATCGAGCGCGCTGCCAGGCCCGCCCATCTTGGCAGCGGATGGAATAATCGCCGCACCGCCGCCAATCGCTTCCCGCAAGGGCCGGCCAAGGGCCGGGTGCAGGATGGCTGCCGCATGTTCCAATTCCCCCGCCGCGCCCACAATGGCGCCCTTGCCATAGGAAACCGCCGGCCCGCGCAGCAGCTTCACCAATTCTGGCGCGACTTGGGCCGCAAGCTGCGGGCCAATCTCCACCAGGGGCGACAAATCCTCCTGATAGCGCCCGGCATAGGGATTGCCGATTAGGATCAGCGCCACGGCGCGGATGATGGGGCGCGGGGCCACGCGCCCGGCCTCCGCAAAAATTTCCTCACGCAAGTAAACGAGTTTGCGGATATCGGGCATGGCGGTTTTCCCCTGCAGTCTTCCAGTTCGAAGCCTTGCAGTTTTGCCCCGCTCTAGGAAGCCTGGACCACCCCCTGGCAGAAAGCCTCAGCACGTTGCATCCTGCCGCCATCAATCAAGGGAATACCGCCATGGTCCATGCTCCGAACCGTCCGCCGCCAGGTGCGCCGCCTGTGCGCATCAACCTCTATTCCGATACGCAAACCCGCCCGACGCCGGCCATGAAGGAAGCCATGATGCGCGCCGAAGTGGGCGATGAGCAGCATGGCGATGACCCGACCGTGCATGAACTCTGTGACCGTATGGCCGCGCTGATGGGCAAGGAAGCGGCGATGTATTTGCCATCCGGCACCATGTGCAATGTGATCGCGATCCTGACTCATTGCCAAAAGGGTGATGAGGTCGTGGCGCATGAAACCAGCCACATCCTGCATAGCGAAGGCGGCACCCATGCCGCGCTGACCGGCGTGCAGATCATGCCGATGCGCGGGCCGAAGGGCATGTTCACCGCCGATGACCTGCGCGGCGCCATTCGCCCGAAAACCCGCTACACCCCGCCGCAGCGGCTTTTGGAGGTGGAACAAACCGCCAATATCGGTGGAGGCGCCGTTTGGCCGCTGGCGCAACTCAACGCCGTCGCCGCTGTCGCGCATGGCGAAGGCTGGGCGACGCATATGGATGGCGCGCGGCTGATGAATGCCTGTGTCGCCGCCGGTGTGGCGCCCAAGGATATGGTCGCGTCCTATGATTCTGTCTGGCTGGATTTCACCAAGGGGCTGGGCGCGCCGCTCGGTGCCGTGCTCTGTGGCAGCAATGAGTTTATCGGCCGCGCCTGGCGTTGGAAGCAGCGCCTGGGTGGGTCCATGCGCCAGGGCGGCATTTGCGCCGCCGCCTGCATCTATGCGCTGGATCACAATATTGATCGGCTGGCGGATGACCATGCCAATGCCAAGACTCTGGCGCGGGGCCTGGCGCAGATTGAAGGCGTGAAGGTCGAAGACCCAGAAACCAATCTGGTGTTTTTCGATATCAGCGGCACCGGCATGGATGTCGCGCGCTTGCAGGAAAAGCTGCAAATGCGCGGCATTGCCGTGAGTGGCCTTGGCGGGCGCGTGCGGGCGTGTACGCATTTGGATGTGACAGCGCCGATGATTGATGAGGCGGTGACTGAAATTCGCGCTGCGCTGAAGGCGGCTTAACTTTAGGTTTGATCCGCCTGGGTACTTAGCCTGGGCGGATCAGAGTTAACCTTCAAAGCGGGGCAGGGCGACGCGCTTGCCCAGCGCCAGCGCATCCAGCGTCATTTGCAGCGGCGTCAGATCGGCCTCGCTCTCGCCGCTCAACACCAATTCAGCGAAGCGGGCATAGAGCATCGGGTATTCCTCCCGCACTTCCTGCATTGTTACCTTGCCATCAATCACCAGAGTGCCCCCGCTATCCAGCAGCGCCACGTCATGCCCGCAGCGTGTGGTCATGTGCAGTTCACGCTGATCCGGGCCGACATGGCCCCAATTCGCGTGCAGTTCCAACGGGCCGGCGCCATCAAGGCTGCCGAAGCGGATCGTGGCAGCGAGAGGCGCGGCATGGTTGGCGGCGATATGCAATTCCGCGCTCTGCACGAAAGGTGGCGCCGTGAACAATCGGCTGATCACTGACAGCGCATTGATCGCCATGTCGAAAACGCCGAGCCCATCAACCTGCCAGATCCACGCCTGATCCGGGTGGTAGACACGAAAATCCTCATGCCAATCCACACGCAGCCGGGCCAAATGCTTATCGGCGAGAAACATCCGCGCAGCCTCTACCGCGCGATTGCATTGCGAATGCCAGGACGCATAGACAACGCGCCCAGAGCGCTCCGCCAATTGCACCAGCGCCTTTGCCTCGCCCATTGTCGCGGCGGGCGGTTTTTCCAACAGCACATGCTTGCCCGCGCGCAGCGCATCACGCGCAATGGCGAAGCGCGCGGCGGGTGGCGTGCAGATTGCCACCGCATCCAGCGCGCAAGCGGCGAACATGGCCTGATGGTCCGTGTAGATGGGCAAACCCGCAAACGGTTCGCCGCCGCCAAGATCAGCAAGCCCCGCCAAGGTAAAGCCGGCATTGGCCGCGATTGCCGGCACATGTCGCTTACGCGCGATTTGCCCCAAGCCCACAATGCCAATGCTGATCGCCATGGCCGCCCCCTTCATCACGCGCCCGCCAATAGCGCGCGCATTGGCGGAGCTTATCGCAATTCAGGAAGCCGCCCAGGGGCACGCGCCAGCTTTTGCTTGACATGATGGAGCGACCCCGAATGACATGCGCCTGATGCATCGGAACGGAGCCCGCCTGTGACGCCGCCGCGCGCCATGCTGCGCAAGCGGCGGCTATGGATGCTCGCCGCTTGCCTTGGCGCACTGTTGCTCGCGCCCTTTGCGCTGGATCGGCTTTTTCCGCCCAATCTCTCGCGCCTGCATGCTGTGGGCGTGGAGGTGCAAGATCGTGACGGGCGCATCCTTTCCGTCCTGCCCGCGCCGGGCGGCTTTTGGCGGCTGGCGACCAGGCCAGAAGATGTTTCCACCATTCTGCTTGAACTGCTGATCGCGGCGGAGGATCGCCGCTTTTATGACCATGCCGGCGTTGATCCGCTGGCGCTGGCACGCGCAGCGGGGCAATGGCTGCGCGCGGGGCGGGTGGTCTCGGGCGGGTCCACCATCACCATGCAGGCGGCGCGGCTTTTGGAACCCCGCCCGCGCGGGCTGCGCGCGAAGGCGATTGAAATCTTCCGCGCCTTTCAATTGGAAGCGCGCTTCAGCAAGCAGGAAATCCTGACTATCTGGCTGACGCTTGCGCCGCAAACCGGCAATATTGAAGGCATCCGCGCGGGTGCACTCGCCTGGTTTGGCCGGCCCGCGCACAGGCTGGATGCGGCGGAAGCGGCGCTGCTGATTGCCCTCGCCCGTCGCCCAGCTGCGCTCAGCCCTGACCGACACGCGGAAGCGGCGCGCGCCGCGCGGGATGATGTGTTGCGGCGACGGGGTGCCGCGATGCTTTCCGCCGAAGATCAGGCCTTGGCGCTGGCAGCGCCCCTGCCAAGCGCGCGGCTGCCCATGCCGGGCCTGGCGCCGCATCTGGCGCGGGAATTGGCGCGGCGCGGCGATTCTCCCATCCGCAGCAGCCTGGATGCCGGGCTGCAACGCGCCAGCGAAAGGCTGGCCCAGCAGGCGCTGGCGCGGCTGCCAGAACGCGCGAGCGTAGCACTGATCATTGCTGATCTCCGCACCCGAGAAACCCGCGCCCTGGTGGGTGGTGCCTTTGGCGCCGAGACGCGCGCCGGCGCGCTGGATTTGACGCGGGCGACCCGTTCGCCCGGTTCTGCGCTAAAACCCTTTCTCTATGCCATGGCCTTTGAACAGGGGCTGGTGCGACCCGATACGCTGCTCTCCGACCTGCCGCGCCGCTTTGGCGCCTATGCGCCGGAGAATTTTGATCGCGGTTTTGTGGGCCGCATTACGGCGGCCGAGGCTTTGCGGCTCTCGCTCAACCTGCCGGCGGTCGCTTTGCTGGATGGGGTGGGGCCAGCGCGGTTTGCGGCATCGCTCCGCTCAGCCGGGGCAGCGCCGGTCCTGCCACGTGGGGGGGATGCGTCCCTGCCTTTGGCGCTCGGCGGCGCGGGGACAACGCTGCGTGACATGGTTGGGCTTTATGCGTTGCTCGGTGATGGCGGGCGGGCAGGGGGGTTGCGCTTCACCCCCGGGCCGGCACCACAAGGGGCGCCCGTTTTGGAGGCGCGCGCCGCCGCCGCCGTGGCGGGGCTTTTGGTGCAGGATTTCCCGGGCGGCGGGCCGCGAGGGGTGGCGTGGAAAACCGGTACCTCCTGGGGCGGGCGGGATGCCTGGGCCTTTGGTTTTGATGGCCGGCACGTGGCCGGGGTTTGGGTGGGTCGACCCGATGGCACGCCCATCCCAGGCTTGACCGGGCGGGATGCGGCACTGCCCGTGCTCGCGCGGGTTTTTGCGTTGTTGCCGGAAGCACCGCTGGAACGCGCGCCAAGCCGGCCCGATGCGCCGATGGTGGCCTTGGGCAGTGATCCCTTGCGCCTGATCTTCCCCCCGCCCGGCGCGGTTCTGGCGGAAGGCGCGGGGCCGGTGGTGCTGCGCGTGGCCGGTGGGCGGCGGCCACTCACTTTTCTGGTGGATGGCGCGCCCATCGCCCGGGATGCGGCGCGGCGCGAATTGGGCTGGGTCCCGCCCGGCCCCGGCTTTTACCGCATTGCCATCATGGATGCCGAAGGCGCGCTGGTGGCAGCCGATGTGCGGGTTGCGCCCCCTGGCGCCCCGCGCGCGGAGGGCGCCGTTTTGCGCCTGACACCCGCTGAGTGATTCGGGGGCTTGCGCGCAAGGGTCGCTCGCCCGACCATACGGCCAGAAAGACGGAGCAGAGCGTGGCGCAGTTCAAAGGCACTGAAAGATACGTCGCAACCCGAGAGCTGGAGGTTGCGGTCAATGCCGCGGTGGCGCTGGAACGCCCGCTGCTGATCAAGGGTGAACCTGGCACGGGCAAGACGGTGTTGGCGCAGGAAATCGCCAAGGCACTCGGCTATCCGCTGATTGAATGGCACATCAAATCCACCACCAAGGCGCAGCAGGGCCTTTATGAATATGATGCGGTCAGCCGGCTGCGCGATGGCCAGCTTGGCGATCCGCGTGTGCATGACATTGCGAATTACATTGTGCGCGGCAAGCTTTGGGAAGCATTTGAAGCTGACCATCCGGTGGTGCTGCTGATTGATGAAATCGACAAGGCCGATATCGAGTTTCCTAACGATCTGCTGCTGGAACTCGATCGTATGGAATTCTATGTTTATGAGCTGCGCCGCAATGTGAAGGCACGGCATCGGCCGGTGGTGATCATCACTTCCAACAATGAAAAGGAATTGCCGGACGCGTTTCTGCGCCGCTGCTTCTTCCATTACATCCGCTTCCCGGATCGGGAGACGATGGAGAGGATCGTACAGACGCATTTCCCGAATATCCGCCAGGATTTGCTGCGCGAAGCACTGACGGTGTTCTTCGATGTGCGCAATGTGAATGAATTGAAGAAAAAGCCAGCGACATCCGAATTGCTGGATTGGCTAAAGCTGCTGACGATTGAAGACATGCCGCCTGAGGCGCTCCGCAGCCAGGATAATAAAACCGCCATCCCACCGCTTTATGGCGCGCTGCTGAAGAACGAACAGGATGTGCATTTGTTTGAACGCCTGACCTTCCTGACGCGGCGTCGCGGCGGCTAGGAAGGACGACCATGTTCGTCACCGTCAACGGTGCCAGGCTCTATTTCGATGTCGAAGGCGCCGGGCTGGTGCCAGACGGGACGCGCATGCGTGCAAAGCCGACGGTCGTGCTGCTGCATGGCGGGCCGGGCTTCGACCATTCCATCTATAAGCCGGCCTTTTCCGCACTCTCGGACGCGGCGCAGTTGATCTATGTCGATCTGCGCGGCAGCGGCCGCAGCGGTGGCGACCATCCGCAGGAATGGAACCTCGCGCAATGGGGCGACGACGTGAAGGGGCTCTGCGACGTGCTCGGCATCAAGCGCCCCATCGTGCTCGGCACCTCCTTCGGCGGCTTCGTGGCGCAGGCCTACGCCACCCGCCATCCGGCACACCCCGCGGCGCTAGTGCTTGCAAGCACCGCGGCAAGGATCGATTTCGACGTCGTGTTCGAGGCCTTTGAGCGGCTCGGCGGGACTGAGGCGCGGCAGGTGGCAGAAGCCTACTGGCGGAATCCTGGCGACTCCACGCGGGTCAGGTACTTTGCCGTCTGTCTGCCGCTCTATCGGGCGAAGCCGCCGCAGGACGACGCGATGCGCCAACGCGCCATTGTGCGCAATGCCGTCGCGATACACTTCAACGGGCCACGCAACGAGCATGGCCGGATGGATTTCCGCCCACTGCTTCGCACCATCCGCTGCCCGGTGCTGGTCATGGCGGGCGACCGCGACCCTATCACGCCGATGGCGTTCAGTGAGGAGATCACCGCGCATCTGCCACCGCACCTCGTTCGCCTCGAACGTTTCACGGGATGCGGGCACGGCGTGCAGGCGGACGACCCGGTGCGCGCCTTCGCTGTGCTGCGGGACTTCATCCGCGAGGTTCATGCGAGCGAGGCCGCAGCTGGCGGCGTGGTCGCCTAGGGAGACCGGCACGATGTTCGCGCCCTTCATCATTGCGCTGCGCGCTGCCGGTGTGCCGGCTTCCATCACGGAATATTTGGCGTTGCTGCGCGCCATGAAGGCCGGCGTGGCGGGCTTTGATGTGGAGGATTTCTATCATCTATCGCGCGCTGCTTTGGTGAAGGATGAACGCCATCTGGACCGCTTCGACCGTGTTTTTGGGGAAATCTTCAAGGGGTTGGAATCGCCGCCCGGCACAGCGGACACCACGGTGGAAATCCCCGCCGAATGGCTGCGCAAAATGGCGGAAAAACTCCTGACCGAGGAAGAACGTGCGCAAATCGAAGCGCTTGGCGGTTTCGACAAGCTGATGGAAACGCTGCGCCAGCGGCTGGCGGAACAAAAGGGCCGGCATCAGGGTGGTTCAAAATGGATCGGCACCGCCGGCACATCGCCCTTCGGTGCCTATGGCTATAACCCAGAAGGTGTCAGGATCGGGCAGGAAGAAAGCCGCAATCGCCGCGCCGCCAAGGTATGGGATAAGCGCGTCTATAAGGATTTGGATGAAGATGAGGCGTTATCCTCGCGCAATATGAAAGTCGCGCTTCGCCGGCTGCGCCGCTTTGCGCGCACGGGTGCCGCGACAGAATTGGATATGCCGGGGACCATTGGCGCGACGGCGCGCAATGGTGGGTCGCTTGATCTGCATATGGTGCCGGAACGCCGCAATGCGGTGAAGGTGCTGCTGCTGATGGATATTGGCGGTTCCATGGATGATCATATCCGCATTTGTCAGGAATTATTTTCGGCAGCGCGTGGCGAATTCAAGCATCTGGAATTCTACTACTTCCACAACTGCCCCTATGAGAGGCTCTGGCGCGAAAATCGCCGGCGCAAGGAAACCGAGAAATCAACGCAGGAGGTCTTGCGCACCTATGGCCCTGATTGGCGCCTGGTGCTGGTGGGCGATGCCACCATGGGGCCTTATGAAATCTCTCAGCCCGGCGGTTCTGTTGAACATTGGAATGAGGAATCAGGCGTGGTCTGGATGGGCCGCCTGACGCGGCATTTCCGCCGCGCCGCCTGGCTCAATCCCGTGGATCAGCAGCATTGGCGCTATACCCATTCCATCGGCATGATGCAGGGGCTGATGGAAAACCGCATGCATCCGCTGACGCTGGCGGGGCTTGAATCCATGGCGCGGGAATTGGCGAAATGATGCCCGCGCCGCAACAAAATCATCGTAAGAAGGAAATGCTGTTTCATGGCCAGTAAGCCTCGTTTGCCGCGTGGGCGGCAATTCTTTGCCAATCCGGGCCCGACCAATATTCCGGACTCAGTGCTGCTTGCGGTGGCGCATGTCACGGTTGATTTCAACGATCCGGCTTTCATGCCTGTCTATGAAAAATGCGTCGCAGGGCTCAAGCGCATTTTGAAGACGGAACAGGAAGTCTTCATGTATACAGGTTCTGGCCACGCCGCTTGGGAAGCGAGCCTGGTCAATCTATTCTCCCCCGGCGATACGGTAGCCATTATTGAAACTGGCCATTTTTCGCAAAGCTGGGCGCAAATGGCTGAAGATTTGTCATTGAAGGCTGAAGTGATCAGTGCCGATTGGCACCGTGGTGTTGATTTCGCCGCGCTGCGCGCAACGCTCGCCGCCGATAAGGACCATCGCATCAAGGCGATTTGCGCCGTGCATAATGAAACCGCGACAGGCATGGAATTGCCGCTGAAGGAAGTGCGTGCGGCGCTGGATGCCACGAAGCATCCTGCCTTGTTGTTGAGTGATACGATTTCCTCGCTCGGTTCGCTTGATTTCCGCATGGATGAATGGGGCGTGGATGTCGCCGTGGGCGGCAGCCAGAAGGGCTTGATGCTGCCCACCGGCATGTCCTTCACTGGTGTTTCGGCGAAGGCGATGGAGGCGCATAAAACATCACGCCTGCCGAAATCATACCTATCCTGGACGAATATGCTGACGCGGAAGCACAAATCCTTCGTCGGTACAGTGCCCACCTCCTTCTTCTATGGCTTGCAGGAAAGCCTGCGCTTGCTGGAAGAAGAAGGGCTTGATCAGGTATTCGCCCGCCATTCGCGCCTGGCGGAAGCGGTGCGGCGTTGCGTGCGCCATTGGTCCGGCAATGCCGGGCCGCAGCTTTTCTGCATGAACCCTGATCGTTATTCGGATAGCGTCACCGCGATTTTGATGCCCGAAGGCCATGATGCAGAAGCGGTGCGCCGCACGGCGTTGCAAAGCTTCAATGTCTCACTCGGCGGCGGGCTTGGGCCTTTGGGCGGCAAGGTATTCCGCATCGGCCATTTGGGCGATTTGAACGAACCGATGATCCTGGGCACGCTTTCTGTCGTTGAAATGGCGCTGAAGCTGAATGGCGTGCCGCATGCGCCAGGTGGTGTGGCCGCGGCGATGGAATATCTGGCGGAAGCCGCGCGTTGAAATAAAAAAGGGGCGCGCCACTGAGCGCGCCCCACGTGACCATAACCGGCCGCAACGAGCCGGAATTGCAGGAGGAAGCAAGGCTATGTCCATCACCCATCGCGGCGTCTATCGCCATGCTGATATGCAGCGGCTGTTCAACCCTGCCTCGATCGCCGTGATCGGCGCTTCCCCGCGCGCAGGTTCCTTCGCGGATCGCACCATCAGCGCGCTGTCTGGCTATACCGGCCGGCTGCATCTGGTGAATAGTCGCTATGACAAGATAGGCGAGCGGCCCAGCTTTCCTTCTGTCGCCGCGCTGCCGGAAGTGCCCGATTGCTGCATTGTGGTCGCTGCCAAGGATGCGGTTGAAGAAATCGCGACCGATTGCGCCAAGGCGGGTGTTGGCGGCGTGATGATTTATGCCTCTGGCTTTTCGGAAACCGGGCGGGCGGAGGATATCGCCGCGCAACAACGCCTGGCCGCCATTGGCCGCGATGCCGGCATGCGCATTGTCGGGCCGAATTGCATCGGCATGCTGAATTTTGGCAGCAAGGCCGGTGTGACCTTCATGATCCCGCCGCCCATGGAAGCGCCCTTGCCGCATGCGCTGGGCCTGGTCAGCCAATCCGGCGCGCTTGGCTTTTCCTTGGCGCAAGCAGTGATGCGTGGCGTTTCCGTGAGCCATTTGCTCACCACCGGCAATTCTTCCGATATTGATGTCGCAGATTGCGTTTCCTTCCTGGCGGATGATCCTTCTTGCCGCGCGATTGCCTGCGTTTTTGAAGGCATGCCGGACCCGATGCGCTTCATTGAAGCGGCGCAAATCGCCGATGCTGCCGACAAGCCCTTGATTGTCTTCAAGCTTGGCACCGGTGAGCAGGGTGCTGCGGCGGCGATGTCACACACGGGGTCTCTGGCTGGCTCTCAGGCCGCTTATCGCGCGGCGTTTGAACGCGCGGGGGCGATCCTGGTGGATAATTTCGAAGCCATGGTGGAAACCGCTTCCTTCATGGCCAAGGCGCCAAAGCCAAAAGCGCGCGGTGTGGCGGTGGTGGCGGTCTCCGGCGGCGCTGCGATCATGTCCGCTGACCGCGCGGAAGAACGCGGCATTCCGCTGCCGCAGCCAACGCCACCCGTGCAGGCCATTCTGGAATCGCGCATTCCGGATTTTGGTTCCGCGCGCAATCCTTGCGATGTCACTGCGCAAGTCGCCAATGATCCGGAAAGCCTGACCGCTTGCGCTTCCGCCATGCTGGGTGAGGATCATTACGGCACTTTGCTTTATGCGCAGATTTATTCGACCGAACTTTCCGCCAAGCGCCCCGGAGAATTGGCCGCCATTGCGGAAAAGCACGACAAGCCGATTTGCGTGGTCTGGACCACGGAATGGCTGGAAGGTTTCGGTTCGAAGGAGGCGGAGCAGAATCCGCGCATCGGCCTGTTCCGGTCCATGGATCGGTGCTTTGCGACACTTGATCATTGGCATAAGCGCGAAGAACGGCGCGGCGCCGGGCCCCGGCAATATCAGCGCCTGGCACGCCCCGAAGCGGCAGGGGAAGCGGCGACGCTGATCAAGGCCGCGCAGGATCGCACGCTGACCGAACGCGAAGCGAAGCAGGTGCTGGCCGCCTATGGCGTGCCGGTGGTGCCGGAACGGCTGACCAGCACGGAAGATGAGGCGCTCGCCGCCGCCAAGGCGCTTGGCTGGCCGGTGGCGATCAAGGTGGAAAGCCCGGATTTGCCGCATAAGACGGAAGCGGGTGTCATTCGCCTGAAGCTGAAGGATGAGGCTGAATTGCGCGATGCCTTCCGCGCTGTCATGGCCAATGCCAAGCATCATGCGCCCAATGCGCGCATCAATGGCGTGCTGGTGCAGCCCATGGCGAAGCCAGGCGTGGAAATCATGGTCGGTGCGCGGATTGACCCGCTGATGGGACCGCTCGTGGTGGTCGGCCTTGGTGGTGTGCTGGTGGAATTGATGCGCGATTCAGCTTTGGCGCTGGCGCCCGTCACCAAGACGGAAGCGCGCGATATGCTGGGGCGCCTGAAAGGCCGCGCCGCACTGGAAGGCTTCCGTGGCGCGCCGGCCGCCGATATGGACCGGCTTTCGGATATCATCGTACGGCTGTCGGAATTCGCCGCCGATCAGCGCGATCTGATCGCCGAACTTGATGTGAACCCCATCATCATCGCCGGCAGTGATGCTGTCGCGGTCGATGCCCTGATTGTGAAGGCCTGAGGCACCTCAATGACCACACCGCTTTTCCTGCTTTGGACCGATGGCACGGATGCCTATCGCAAGGCGATCACCGATGCCGGGTTGGACCAGCGCATCAGGCTTGAGGAATTACCGCGCAACGCGACGCCAAGCGCCGAGCAGTTGCAGGAAGCGGAGGCGATGCTGACCTGGGGGCCGCCGGCAGGGACTCTCGCGCAAATGCCAAAGCTCCGTTGGGCACAGGCCTTGACAGCGGGGGTGGAACATTGGCTCGCGCGCACTGATCTGCCGCCTGGCCTCACGCTGACTTGCGCGCGGGGGACGCATCGCGTGCAGATGCCAGAAAACATCCTGGGCGCGCTATTTCACATCACGAAACCCTATGCCGCGATTGTCGACGATAACGCCGCTGGCACCTGGACGCGGCGGGTTTCCTCAACGCTCGCGGGGCAGACGCTTGGCATTCTTGGCCTTGGCGCCATTGGGCAGGAATTGGCACGCAAAGCCTCAGCACTTGAAATGCGCGTGCTCGGCACGCGCCGCGCTGGCGGCACGCTGCCGTATGTCGAGCGCGTCTATACTCCAGCGGAAACCGATGAGGTGCTGGCGCAAGCCGATTTCGTGGTGCTGCTGCTGCCCGCGACACCCGAAACCGAGAACATCATCAATGCCGCGCGGCTTTCGCGCATGAAAAAGACCGCCTGGCTGCTCAATTTCGGCCGTGGCGCCTTGTTTGATGATGCGGCTTTGGTCGCCGCTGCCAAATCCGGCACCATTGCCGGCGCCATCCTGGATGTATTCCGCCAGGAACCCCTGCCCAAGGATGATCCTTTCTGGGGCACGGAAAACATTCTGGTGCTGCCGCATATTGGCGGGCTGCATCCTGAACGCGATTCGATGGTGGCCGTGCTGCTGGTGGAAAACCTGCGTCGCTTTTTGGATGGCGCGCCGCTCAAGGAAGTGGTGGACCGCAAGGCGGGCTACTGAAAGATGCCGTATCGCCCCTTTGATCTCAGCGGTAGGGTCGCGCTGATCACGGGCGGCAATTCCGGCATTGGGCTTGGCATGGCGAAGGCCCTTGCCGAAGCGGGCGCTGATATCGCGATCTGGGGCAGCAATGCCGCGAAGAATGCGGCGGCCTTGGAAAGCCTGAAGCCGTTTGGCGTGCGCCTGTATGCGCTTACGTGTGACATCAGCGATGAAGCAGCGGTGGACAATGCCTTCGCGGAAACCGTCGCACAGCTTGGCCGCGTGGATGCCTGTTTCGCCAATGCCGGCACCTATGGCCATGCCGCGCGCTTCACCGCGCTGGAAACCGCCGAATGGCAGCGCGTCATGCGCATCAATCTGGACGGCGCCTTTTTCACCCTGCGTGCCGCCGCGCGGCATATGGTGGAACGCGGCGGCGGCGGTTCACTGGTGGCCACAGCCTCCCTCGCTGCCATTGAGGGTGCGGCGCGCAATGCGCATTACGGTGCCACCAAGGGCGCGCTGGTCGCGATGATCCGGGCGCTGGCGGTGGAAATGGCCCGGCATGGCATTCGCGCCAATGCCATCCTGCCCGGATGGATCGAAACCGCCATGACCGCCGGCAATGTCGCGGATGAGCGTTTCAGTGGTGCCGTATTGCCCCGCATCCCCGCCAGGCGCTGGGGCCAGCCCGCGGATTTCGGCGGTATTGCGGTGTATCTTGCAAGTGACGCTTCAGCCTATCATTCCGGCGATTGCCTGGTGATTGATGGCGGCTATTCGCTATTCTGACCCCCCTCTGGACCCCGGACCCCGGCTTGGGTAAGAAAAGCGCTGCGTTGCCCCTGTGGCGGAACGGTAGACGCAGACGACTCAAAATCGTCCGCCCGTAAGGGCATGGGAGTTCGAGTCTCCCTGGGGGCATACCAATTCAGCGACATTTCGGGAATGAGGATGTTGGGGCGACCAACGGGACTCGAACCCGTGACATCCAAGACCACAACCTGGCGCTCTACCAACTGAGCTATGGCCGCCACCAACAGCGCTGAGATAGGCCCGGGCGCGGGGCGGCGTCAACCGCGACGCCTTGGCTTGCATGGCCCCCACGCAAAATGACACTATGGAGCAATGCCTTCCACAAACCCTGCCCGTTCCCTGGCGCTTCCCATTGCCCTGGTCATCACCTGCGCCGTTTGCGGCGCCATGCTCGCCATGGGCCTGCGCCAATCCTTTGGCCTGTTCCTGGCGCCCATGACCGCAGAACACGGCTGGGCCGCGCGGGACTTCGCTTTTGCCATCGGGCTGCAGGTGCTGATCAATGGCATCAGCCAGCCCTTCATGGGCCAGCTTGCGGATCGCTTCGGTGGCCGGCGCGTGGTGATGGGCGGCGCGGTGCTGTACTGCATCGGCATATTGGGCATGGCACTGTCGGATTCCGTGCTGCCCTTCACCTTCTTTGCAGGCTTCATCATGGGCATGGCGGTCTCCGCCGCTGGCATGCCGACCATCATCGCAAGCCTGACACGTATGTTGCCGCCTGAGATGCGCGGGCGCGCAACAGGGTTGGGCACGGCGGGGTCTTCGGCAGGGCAGTTTCTGGTGGTGCCGCTGGCTGGCATCGCCATACAGGGTTTTGGCTGGCAGGGCGCGCTATTCGCCATGGCGATTGCGACCCTTTTCATGATCCCGCTTGCCCTACCGCTGGCCGATAAGCAGCCAGCGCCCGCGCCTGGTGTGGCGGCGGATAATGAAACCGCGCGTTCCGCCATGGGCCGCGCTTTGCGAGACCCAAGCTTCTGGTATCTGTCTTCCGGCAATTTCGTCTGCGGGCTGCATGTATCCTTTCTGACCGTGCATTTGCCGGGCTTTGTGCATAGCTGCGGCCTGCCGCTTTATGTGGGCGCAGGGGCCATTTCCATGATCGGGCTGTTCAACATCATTGGATCATTGGCTGCCGGCGAATTATCCCAGCGCTGGAAGCGGCGCGAGTTATTGGTCGGGATTTTCGCCGCCCGCGCAGTGCTGATGACGGTGTTCTTGCTTGCCGAGAAAACCGCGCTGAATGTGATGATCTTCTCGGCCCTCATGGGTCTGCTCTGGCTTTCCACCGTGCCGCCAAGCCTTGCCCTTTGCGCGCGCAATTGGGGCCTGCGGTGGCTGGCGACGATTTTCGGCATGGTCTTTGTCAGCCATCAGATTGGCGGCTTCACCGGCGCCTTCCTGGGCGGGATTATTTTTGACCGCACCGGTTCTTATGATCTGATGTGGGTGATTGGCATTCTGGCCGCGGTCTTCGCCGCCGTGATCCATATTCCCGTGCGTGACGGCCCGCGCACCCAGCCCGCCACTGCCTGATTTTCCTCGAGAGGGTTTTCCATGCGCCTTGCCCTGATCCATGCGCTGCGCCATTCACCGCCGCCGATTGAAGCCGCCTTTGCGCGGCTTTGGCCTGGCCAAACGCTGATGAATTTGTTGGATGACAGCCTTTCAGCTGATCTGGCGCGGGAAGGCAAACTCACGCCCCGCATGACAGAACGGTTTTTGACACTGGCGCGCTATGCCGCCGGTACCGGGGCGGATGGCATCCTATTCACCTGTTCCGCCTTCGGCCCTTGCATTGAAGCCTGCGCGCAGGATCTGGCGCCGATGCCGGTGTTGAAACCGAATGAGGCGATGATCGAAGAAGCCATCACCAAAGGTAAGCGCATCGGGCTTTTGGTGACTTTCGCCGGCACCATCCCTTCCATGATTCCGGAATTCCCGCCGGGCATTACGGTAGTGCCGAAACTCGCCGAAGGTGCGCTCGCCGCCTTGGATGCGGGTGATTTGGCAACGCATGACCGGCTGGCCGCCGAAGCGGCGCGGGATTTGGCGGATTGTGATGCCATTGCGCTTGGCCAATTCAGCCTGGCGCGCGCAAAGCCCTTGGTGGAACAGGCAACGGGCAAACCCGTATTGACCACGCCGGATAGCGCGGTGGTGAAGCTGAAGCGGCTGCTGGGCGGGTAGTCTTCTCAGCGCATCAGGCGCTCAGCCCAAGCGCGGCAAGATCGAGCACCCAAGGCAAATCCGTATCGCCTGTCGCCGCGCCCGCGCGCGTCAGCAACGCATGCGCCTGGCCGCGGTGATGCGTCTGATGATTGAAGAAGTGCCCGACCGTGATCCAAAGCGGCATTCTGACTTCACGTTTCGCAATGCCGGAATACCAGATTAGCGGTGCGGCCAGGGCTTCAGGCGTGAGGCGCGCTGCCCAGGCTTCGATCTTCGCATCCGCCGCCACGCGCTGGGATTTCAACTCCGCCCAATCCGTGATTATGACAGGGCTTTGCTGCATGCCGACACTCGGTTTTTCCCAAGCGTCAAAGCGGCTCATCCAGGTGGTATCGCCCCACATAAGATGGCAGAGCGTGCCCTGAATACTGCCCCAAAACGCGCCGCCATTGGCTTCACGCGCGCTGGCATCCAGCCCATCCGCAGCGGCATAAAGCCGGCGGTTCATTTCGCTGTTGTAAGCCGCCATCATGCGGCACCAATCGGGCGAGATCATGCGCCACCTATCTGCTTGTAGAAGAATACGGTCGCCGCGGCACTGCCATCCGCATTCAGCGCAAAGCCTGGAATGCGCCCGGCTTCCTGCCAGCCCAGGCGACGATAGAGCGCCTCACCAGCATCATCCGCGCGGGTGTCGAGTGTCAGCAAGCGCCGCCCGCGCTGCGCCGCTTCCGCTTCCAAAGCCGCCATCAGCGCCTGCCCCACGCCGCGCCGCCGCGCTTCCGGATGCACAAGCAGCTTCGCCACTTCTGCGCGATGCGGCTGATTGGGTGGCATCGCCAGATCAAGCGTCACGGTGCCCACCAGCACGCCATCCGCCCAGGCAACCCAAATGGCTTTCTTGCCAAGCGCGATATCGGCCAGGCTGCGGCGCCAGAAGCCCTGCGCGGCCTCGGCACTTAGCGGTGGCAGGAAGGAAACCGAGGCACCAGCGGCAACACAGGCGATCAGAATATCGGCCAAGGGTCTTTCGGCATGTTCGGCGGCAGAGGCATCCAGCGCCTGCACCATCACGCCGCGCGCCGGCTTGATGAAGGGAAATTCCAGCGAATTGGAAAGATCATTCAAAACGCGGATCGGCCCCTGCCGTACATAGCCAAGCTTTGCGTAGAATGTATGCGCTCGGGTGAAGCGTGTGTCGGACCAAAGCCGGATCACCTCCGCCCCCGCTGCGCGCGCATGGGCTTCCGCCGTTGCCATCAGCGTCGCCGCAATGCCCGTGCCGCGCTGGCTGGCCGCGACATAGACGCGGCAAATCTCCCAATCCGGCGTGCCGGGCAGAGGATGCACAGCCGCCATGCCAACCACCGCGCCCGCTTCTTCCGCTACCCAAAGCGCGCCATCCTGTTCGGCGAAATAGCTGGCCAGCGCGCGAAGCTCCGGCAGCTCCCCATCCAGATCAAAGACGCAGCCAGGATATTCCGCCCAGCAATCGCGGATCAGCGTAATGAAGCCCGCCGCATCCGAATCGCGCCCGGCGCGGAGCATGGCGCGGTCAGCTCAATTCGCGGCAGAATTCCTGAATGCGGCCGCAGGCCTCACGCAGGTTTTCCGTATTGGTCGCATAGGAAATCCGC
>Ga0315907_10000476_pt1 | contig 58006 bp, 50 predicted proteins | sample LakEriMetagenome_3_FD_203525 | JGI IMG/M metagenome (GOLD analysis project Ga0315907, IMG submission 203525) | Freshwater fungal communities from buoy surface, Lake Erie, Ohio, United States - Buoy 12 MA123 | ecosystem: Environmental > Aquatic > Freshwater > Lake > Lake biofilm | place: USA... | reverse complement strand
CGATATTTCTTCTTGCTAAATCTGTTACCATACCCCAATCATAAGTCAGAGCTATCGGATTAAGGCCTAATTCTTTTTTTACTATATGTAATACATAAGTACTATCTCTTCCTCCACTTAAAGGTATTAATACATCAGGAGAACCATCTTTACTTTTATATGGTTCTACTAATTTTTTTAGTTCATCTATAGTTTTTGGATGATTTTTTTTTCTGTAATTTAAACAATAATTACATATACCATCATTATCAAAATTAATATAAGGGAAAGTTTCAGGCAAAACACATTTTGTACATCTTTTTAATTTTTTGATTTTTTCGATTGGATAGAGTAATAGTTCTTTTTCTATCTCAAAATCTTTATTCAAATGAATTTTGTTAATATCAAGCACTACTTGATTTTGATTTTTTTTTGATTTTATATAGTTAATATTTAAAGGTAACAATTCATTATGTATCTCTAATTCATGTTTAATCGTATTTTTTAAGTTAAATTTTTCAACTTTAAATAAAGTTAAATCGATTTTTATACCATAATTCGGTTTTATTTGAGATATTTCAAATTCACCTATAATTGATTCTAATTTTAATTTAGTATTTAATTTTTTTAAAATATATTGTTCAGATGCAAAAAACAAAATATCCTTATTGTTATGAATTACATATAATGAACCATTATTAGTTGCTAAAATAAATTTATTAATATCTTGAAAACTTAAAGCGATAGAGACAGTTCCGAATATTTTATTTAAACTTTTTGAAACTGAAGTTTCTAAATCATTGTTTTTGTTTAAATTAGAACGGATTAATGATAAAATAATTTCACTATCAATTTCAAACTCACGCTTTATATCTTGATTTTCATCCCATAATTCATCAACATTTAATACTATTCCATTATGGACTCCAATAATATTATCTTTTATTACTGGCTGATTGTTATTATCATCTAATTGTGATCCATTTGTAACTAATCGAGCATGACCAAAAGCATATCTAGTTTTATCATTGTTAAATAAGTCATTAAGTGGATTGATAACAATTTTTCTATTAATTAATTCAGAAATTCTAATTGGGCCTTTATAAACGTCAATTTTAGTGCTATCAGAAATACAAATTCCAGAAGAATCTTTTCCTCTAACTTCTGATAGTTTTGAAAGTAATTTGATTGATTTATTCAGAAATTCAGTATTGTAACTTGAATTTTCTTTAACGATTACACCAAAAATACCACACATATTATTCTAATATTTTATTATAAATTTTTTTATATTCGACAGAAATTCCTTTCCATTGATAGTTTTCTTTTAATCTATTATATGCATTTTCTGCATTTAAATTCATTTTTTCATTATTCGCTAATGCATAAATGATTTTTTTACTTAAATCCTTACTGTTTTCAGATTTGAAAAATAATAATTCATTGTTTGAAAATATAGAAGTATTAGCTGGTATATCCGATGCAATTATAGGGGTTTTCAAAGAAACAACTTCAAGAAGCATCATTGACATTGCTTCAGTCGTGGAAGGAAATACAAAAAGAATTGAGTTAGAAATTAAATCAAATAACTTATCTTTTTCTTTGATCATTCCAACAAATTCAATATCTAAGCCTTGACTCAATTTTAATATTTCCAATTTATATTCAGGTATTTGATCAAGGTCACCTACGACTATTAATTTGATATTAATAGATTTTAAACTTTCCAATAAAATATGTAATCCTTTAATTTGATAAATTCTACCAGCTGAAAATAAAATATATTTATTTTTTGTTTTAAAAGCTTTAGCTTTTTCTTCTAAATTTATTCCATTAGGTATATATTCAATTTTTGATTTATATTTTGAATTTATCCAATTTTGATCAATTGATGAAACAGAAATAACTTTATTAGCATAATACACATTTAATCTTTCTGAAAATCTGAAAAAATTGTTTAAAATACGATTAAACTTTGGATCATTTTCTTTAAAAACTCCGTGAAATGTACAAACAACTTTAGAGCGAATTCTTAATAAAGGAGTAATAAAACCACTTTCAGCATGATGAAGATGAATGATATCATATTTATTAAGTAAGCAATGAAATAAACATTGAATATAATAGATATAAGTATTTAAACTACCTTTAAAATAGGTTTTAAAAATCAATTGTTTTACACCATTATATTCGTTAGTATTTGCATGTGATGACATACTTAAGATGGTAAAATCATAATCATTTTTTAGTTGATTTATCAAGTTCTCACCAACTGATGCAGCACCTCCTATAGCTGGTAAACCTTTTAAACCAATAACGGCAATTTTTTTGGACATTTTATCGAATATTTTCTATCAATGAAATGTAATTTTTTTTAAATTTTGACATTGAAAAATTTTCAATTAATATATTTAAACTATTTCGCCCCATTTCGTCAATTTTAATTTTATCATTTATTAGTTCAAATAAATGCTCTGCTATTAATTTGGAATCTTTTATTTTAACTAAATAACCATTAATTCCATGCTTAATCAATTTATCATTATCACCAACATTAGTTCCAATAATTGGTAAAGAATATTCCATTGCTTCCATTATTGAATTAGATAAACCTTCAATTATTGAGGTAGAAAGATAAATATTTGAATCATATAAAAATTGATTTAAATCTTCAGGATTAATTAAAATATTAATAATATTTTCTAATCTATGAATTTTAATTTCTCTTCTTAATTCTTGTTCTAATTCACCGTATCCAATTATCGTATATTTAAAATTTATTTTTACTTTGTTTTCAATGTATATTTCATGTAGTTCTTTTATACTTAGTATAGCTGTTATTAGATCTTTTTGATAAACGAACCGAGCTACTGTAATTATGTTAACTATATCATTTTTATACAAATGTTTTTTGTTTTCTTGAGTTATTTCAATACAATTTGGAATGACTAATGATTTTTTTTCAGAAAATCCTTTAGAAGTGAATTCATTATAACCAACAGAATTGTTGAAAATACTTTTATCTAGAAAGAAGTTATGTAAAAATCTTTGAATGTAAAATTTTGATTTATTTATTTTCATACTTCTAATTCCTCCAACTTTATATTTTGTAAAACTTATGAACCCAAGTATTGCATTCAGAAAATTAGTGGTAGCTAAATATGAAAAAATAACTGAATTTCTATTTTTAATGAAAATTAAAAACAACTTAATAAATTTTGAAAAGTGGGAACCATTTAGATAAATTACATCGATTTTATATTTTTCGGTTAGTTTAATTAATTTTAAATCTAATTGATTTCCATAATATACTATTAGTAAAACTTTGTAATTGTTTTTTAATGCATTCGCAAGATATATACTTTGTTTCTCAGCTCCACCAAGTTTAAGAGTATTGGTTAGTATGAATATATTAGCGATGCTTGACATTAATTAATTTGATTGATTTTTGAATTTAATTTATTAATTATATATTCTTTTTTTTCAGAAGCAGTCATGTCTTTTGTATAAAAAGCATTTTGTAAAGAATTAGATTTGTATTCATCAATACTTTTAATGAATTTAGCAGGAACTCCAGCAAATACTGAATTAGAGGGGATGTTTTTATTTATTATTGAACCTGCTCCAATTACAACATTATCTCCAATTTCAACACCTTTTAAAATAATAGTATTTATTCCTATAAATACATTGTTTCCAATTGTAATTTTATCATAAACATTTAAACCTGGAAATTCAGATCTAAATATCGCTACACCGCCATCATGATTTACAAAACTAACACCTCTTGTAATTGTAACGTTATTACCTACAGAAATTAAATATGGCTCACTCCCAAAGCGAGGAAATGAGGTGATTCTTACATTTTCGCCAAATTTAACCCCAAGATATTTATTGTAAATTTTTGCTTTCTTCCACTCATTTGAAAAAATAAGTTTCGAATACATAAATATTTTTTTTATCATAAATTTTCTAAAATTTTTCTAGTTCTAATTTGCCATGAATATAACTCAAATGCATCTTTTCGAGCTTGATCGTTTATTAAACTTAATTCTGGCTCACTTTTATTTAGTAAACTTTTAATTTCTTTTGTTAACGCATTTTTATCATTACGATCTATTAAATAACCATTTTTTTCATTGATTACTTCTTTTATAGTTATGAAGTCATGTGCTATTATTGTTCTTCCAGATGCCATATATTCAAACAGTTTTAATGGAGAACAATAATTAATTGTAAGCACTTTTTTTGACCAAAGTGCTAGTAGAATATCAGAAGCAAACATGTAGGTAGGTATTTTTGAATGGTCAATTGGACCTACAAATTTAATGTTGCTAACGTTGTTTTTTAAAGCATATTCTTTATAAAAATTTACATTTATTTCTGGACCACCAACTATAATAAATTCACATTCATTTATCTCTTTTGCAGTATCTATTATTGTTTCAATCTCTCTGTCAAAATATAAACTTCCAATGTAAGAAATATGCTTTTTGCTTTCATCTAGTTCTAGAGTCTTTTTAGCATCTATTAAGGCAATTTTATTTGAAAAATGAATTGAATTAAAACCATCATGAATCGATATAATATTTTTTATGTTTGAATTTGATTCCCAATATTTTTTTAAGTTTTCACTTATACATATTAATTTTAAATTATCTAAAAATTTACTTCTTGAAAGAAGTTTTTTAGCAATATAATTTAAAAGTCTACGATCGAAAAGCATATTATTATGAACTTCATATATATATTTATTTTTCTTATTTCTAAGACATAAATAAGTTAAAATATGCCTCGTAAAAACAGTATCATGTTTTTGTGAATATTTTCTAAAATGCTTGATTTTGAAAATTATAAGACTAATAAATGTAGATAAATTAATTTTTTTTAAATTATAGTATTTATAGAATTCAATTTTAAAATTTATTTTACAACCTAATTGATTTTCTATTTTTTTTATAGTTATTTCTTTGGAATAAAATGAAGGTATTAGTAATGTTACAGAAGTATTATTATGCTCACTAAAAGCATAGCACATATTAATAACTTGAATGTTATTTGCAGTATTTTTACAAATATCTTTGTGATGTATATATAGTAATTTCATTACTTTGAATCAATCATTTTTAAATTAAGTGTATATGCATATTGAAAAAATATTAAACCTGGTATTATAAAGTACATGATAGAACTACTCGAATATATTATTGTATCCCAAAGAAAGGTTAAAATTAAGCCTATTAAAATAAAATTATCAATATTGATTAATTTATCTCTATTTAATATTGCTGTTTTAAAAGTTTTATACAATATTCGAATATATATTGACAAACACAGACCCATCCCAACTATACCAATTTGAAGTAATAGCCAAATAATCCCCATTCTTCCTCCGTATCTAACTTTATAAAATAATTCCATTGGATTATCTTCATTTATTAAAAGTTTACCCGCTCCTTCACCAATTAAATAATTTTCAATTTCAAATTTATTTACATGGTTAAAAAAATAGACTAAACCTTCAGATCGACTGATTTCTCCTCTTTTCTTTTCATTTTCATTTGATTTTTCGTAATCTAAAATATAGTTATTTACATATTCAATATCGAACGATCCTCCAATTTCATTTTCAGGAGTCAATGTTGGATTTAATCTGATCATAATATAAATTAAAAATGCCCCAATTATACTTATTTTAAATATTGAACTTATTATCTTATTAATTGATTGTTTAGTTATATAATTTTGAATTATTAATAAAATAAAAATTAATAAAGGAATCATAATAACAATAGCTCTCTTTTCTCCTATAATACCGAAAACTGCAAATAAAAAAATATAGAATGCATATTTTTTATTTTCTGTTTTATAATACATCGGAAATAAGAAGCTTGTAGCGATTAAAGGTATTATAGTGGACATGCTTCCTGCATTTAAACTAATTGTTCCTATATAGTCTTCAGCTTGACCAACAATTAATAATTTAATAAATGCAGCAATTAATTGAATTACAAAAAGTTCAATAATCAATTTTCTAATTGATTTTATTAATTCAAAATCTTTTTCATTAATTATTACAATAAAATATAAATATGGAAAAATAACGTAAGTTAAAAAATCTAATATTTGAAATAACTCAATCTGATTTATAAACCCTGATATAATTATTACACCAGTTAAAATTATTTGTGTTTTAATAAAAGGAAAATAAAGTTTTTTTTTTTGAATAGTTATCATTAGCATGTATATAATTAGGACTGGAATACCAGCTCTAACAATACCTACTGGTAATTCAAGTAATCTTATTAACCCTTCAAAAAAAACTAATACCCAAAGTATAATATGTACTTTTTTTAAATTAGGCATAATGATTATTAATTAATTCTAAAATTTTATTGATTCTATTTTTATCATCGTATTTAGATAATATTTTTTGTCTAGCTTGAAATGCAAAATTATTTCTTTTAATTGGATCATCAATCAATTTTTTTATTGCTTTAGAGAAATCATTCGGATTTTGATCAACAATAAAACCATCAAAATCATGATCAATTATTTTATCTGAATCATCTACATTCGAAACAATAGCTGGAATACTTCTTTCCATTGCTTCAAGTAAACTAAAATTACAATAAATTAAATCAGCAGGCAAAACAAATAAATATGCATCTGAATAATATAATTCTGATTCTTTTGTCCAATAATGTATTTCTGTTATATCAGAAATATTATATTTTTTTGTTAAATTTTCTACATATTGATATTCATTGATATTTCTACATCCAACTATTATTAATTTAATATTTTCATTTTTAATTAAATTTACAGCTTCTATAAGTATTTCAATCCTCCTCCATTTTTTTATACCATTTAAAAACACTATTTTTTTGGGATTACTATTTGATATTTCTGAAACTTCTAATTGTTCTAATGGTTTTACCTTTACACAATTATGATCAAAAAAACATTTTTTTGTATTTATTTTATATTTTTTAATGTGATTTAACATATATGTTTCTCTATAAAAAATATGATTACTCATTTTTGAAATTAATACAACAATTTTAGTTTTGATTTTTTGAGTTAAATTCTCACTATTTGTCTCATTATAATAAAATTCACCTCCTCTGAAAATAGAAATTACATAACAATTATATATTCTTGAAATAAATACATAAAATAATTGATTGATACAGAGACCTTCAAAATAAATTTCAATATATTTTGGTTTGTTTTTTAGAAGTAAAATAATAAAATAAAAGAAGTCACTTATTAAAAGAACTTTTGATTTTTTAAGTTCATTAATTAAACGATCTTTAGGTGATAATTCTGTTTTTTCAAAAGAATAATAAATTACATCATAATTATTTTCTTTGAAGTATTCTCCTCTTACAATTGTTTTATTTATTACATGTTCTAAACCTGCAAAAATAACTTTGTTATTCTTTTTTTTGAATTTTAATAATAAAATAAATAATACTATTAAAATAAAAAAAGGTATAAATAATAAGACTAATATTATTTGAAATAATTCAAATAAAATTGTTTTTAGTTTCATTTTTAATTTTAGATAATTTAAGAACTAAATTGAAAATTCTAGAAAGGATTTTAGATTTAGATGTAATTTCTTTTAATATTATAATTTCTTTTTGATTGAATGGGAGAAAAATGATATACAAAAAAAATAAATATATTATAAATACTATTGAATACAAAATAAATAACATCAAATTTTCATGAAGACTATTAAAAAAAAACAAAGGTAAAATGAGTAAATTAACATAAAAAAAATTTTTAAAGTCAAGCCATTTCAATCTGATCTCTTTGTAATCCCTCATAAAAAAAACGATGATTAAATTTTTAATTAAATCACCAATAAGTGAAGCTATTGCTACACCAATAATACCAAAATATTTAATTAATATTATTGATAATAAAATACTAAAAACAAAAATTATCTTGCTATATAGTAATACTTCCATTTTCTCTTTTAATTGAACAAAAAGACTAAGTGGATAAAAAAAAGCTAGCGGAATAGTTGTAAATAAAATTACACAAGTTATATAATATGAATTTAGATACTCAATCGAAAAAAAGTGATATACAATTGATTTACCAAAAATAAAGTAGAAAATAAATGGAAAACTATAAATAGGAATTAGTATTTTAACTAATAGTAAATAATATTTTTTGAATTCTTCTATATCATATTCTTGTCCAAACTTTTTTATAAATAAAGGTCTAATTATCGATTGGATATCTTTGAAAGGTAAAATTTTATAAAAAAACTCATAGATTTTGTGAGAAAAAGAAAATAAACCAATTTGAACAGATGATGAAAAAGCTGCAACAATAAATATATCAGAACTTTTACCAATGATTCCAACACCTAATTCATTTACAAGTGATAAAAGGCCATATTTCAAAACTCTTTTTTTATTAGAATTGTTTGTTTCTTCTTTAATAATTGATTTTTTAATTTTGATAAACTTTATAAATATGTAAGACGCTTGAAATGAATATACTAAAGCTAAAACGGCTTCAATTGATAATAAGATTTCTAAAGTTATTTTCTTATAAAAAATAATGTATAAGATAAATCTCAGTAAATTATTTATAATTATTATTAATGATACTTTCTTTTGTAGTAAACAAGATTTTAAAATAGAATCCCATATTAATTGATACAAATAGAAAAGGCAAAAAGCATAAAAATAAACCTTGATTTTTTCAATATTTGGAATTTTTGAAATTAAATTAAAATAGTTTGAACAAAAATCAAAACCAACGAAAAATAGAATAATTCCAATCAAAGAAATTAGTAATGAATTTTTAATAAGTTTAACTACATTTTGAAAATTATTTTGTTCTATAAATTCAGGAATATATCTATTTATGACACTAGTAATTGATGATAATATAAAAATTTGAGGTATTATAAAAAAGCCGATTGCTAAATTATAAGACCCATACATAGAAATATTTAAGGATTTTATAACATAGATTGATGAAATAATTCCAATTATTTGTGAAATTATTTTCGCAAAATAAATCCATTTAATATTATCTATTAATAATTTAGAATTGGAATTATCTGACATTTTTAATTTTCTGTATTAAAATACCCCCAATACCATTCAACAGCTTCCTTTAATCCTTGTTTTAGATTGTGTGAAGGTTTATATCCCAATATTCTTCTCGCTTTTTCAATAGAAGCCAACGAATGAGGGATATCTCCCAGTCTATCAGGACCATGAATAATATCAACCTCACCAATTTTAGGATTTAATTCTTTTAAATATTCTTTTAATAGATTCGTCATTTCTAATAAATTAGCTCGTTCACCAACCGCAGTATTGAATACTGATCCAATTGCTTCTGGATTTGTTGTCGTCGCAGCCAAATGATTCATTTGAATTACATTTTCAATATATGTAAAATCCCTTGAATTAGTTCCGTCTCCGTTGATGGTAGGTGATTCTAAATTCATCAATAATTGAGTGAATTTTGGTATTACAGCTGCATAAGCACCATTTGGATCCTGTCTTCTACCATACACATTGAAATATCTTAGACCTATTGATTCAAAACCATAGGTTTTATAAAATACATCAGCATATAATTCATTCACATATTTTGTAATTGCATAAGGCGAAAGTGGTTTACCAATAACTTCTTCTACTTTCGGTAAATTAACAGAATCTCCGTAAGTTGACGAACTAGCTGCATAAACAAAACGCTTAACTTTTGCATCTCTTGCAGCAACTAACATGTTTAGAAAACCATTAATATTTACATCATTACTAGTAATTGGATCATTAATCGATCTAGGAACTGAACCTAACGCTGCTTGATGCAAAACAATCTCTACATTATCTACAGCTTTTTTACAAGTATTTAAATCACGAATATCACCTTCAATTAATGTGAAATTAGGATTCGAAAGAAACGGTTCAATGTTTTCTCTTTTTCCCGTTGCAAAATTATCTAGGCATTTTACAATATTGTTATTGCTCAATAAAGACTCACATAAATTTGAACCTATAAATCCAGCTCCACCTGTTACAAGTACTACTTTATTTTTTATCATTTTTGACATTATATTACAGCTTCGCCGTTCTCAATTACATTCGTAATTAAGCACGTTAAACTTTTTCGCTAGCTAAAACTAACTTATTTTATTTACAAATGATAATGGAATATCCACTAACATTTTATTTTCAAGTGCAGTAACCTCAATTAATACACGATGATTTCCTTTAATTATAACTGACATCCCTGTCATTCCCTTTAGAGGACCTTTAATAACTTCAATGTAATCTCCTGAAAATATTTTATTCGTAATTTCTAATAATGTTAAATCTATATTAGAAATTAAAATTTTTAAATTTTCAATTTCTTCTTCCTTAATAATTGCCGGTTTTGATAATAATTTTAATACACAAACAACACCTTGAATATTTAGAATTTTAGTAAATTCTTTTTCTTCGCAATTAATAAAAACAAATGATGAGATTAAAGGTACAATAACTTTTTTTTTGCGATCACTCCAAAGGCGAATTTCAGTTTTTAGAGGCAAAAATGAATTGTAACCAGCTTCTAAAAGTCTTTCATGGACTTTCTTTTCTGCTCTAGATTTTGTTCTAAAAGCAAACCAGTTTATTTCATTTTCAACGACTTCCATCTAAATTGTAATCAATTTAATATTTTAAAATAACAATTTTTTGTAATCGCAGTAGAGATATTGTTTTTTTCAAAAATAGCTATAATACAAAATAATTATCGCGAATATACGAATTTTTAAGAAACGAATTAAGTGATTTCATCGATGAATAGTGGATTTTTTATTTTTAAATAAAATTACGTAGTTCTTTTTTTGCTTTTAATTATCTTTGACGAAATACTCATTTTTATGTCAGAAGATAATAAAATCATATTTTCAATGGTGGGTGTTACGAAAGTGACACCAATTGGAAAACCAATTATTAAAAACATTTATTTATCATTTTTCTATGGTGCTAAAATTGGTATCATTGGTTTAAATGGTTCAGGAAAATCTACAGTAATGAAAATTATTGCTGGATTAGATAAATCTTTTCAAGGTGATGTCGTTTTTTCTCCTGGTTATACTGTTGGTTATTTACCTCAGGAACCTGAATTAGATGAGAAAAAAACAGTGAAGGAAATTGTTATGGAAGGTGTTCAAGAAACGGTTGATGCGTTGAAAGAATACGAAGAAATCAATAATTCTTTCATGGATGAAGAGATATTAAATGATCCAGATAAAATGGATAAATTAATTTCTCGTCAAGGCCAAGTTCAGGATCGTATTGATGCATTAGATGCATGGGAATTAGATGCAAAATTGGAAAGAGCAATGGATGCATTACGTTGTCCGCCTGATGATCAATTAATTGGAACATTATCTGGTGGTGAACGAAGAAGAGTTGCATTATGTCGATTATTACTTCAAAATCCTGATATTTTATTGTTAGATGAGCCTACCAATCACTTGGATGCTGAGTCTATTGAATGGTTAGAACAACACTTACAACAATATAAAGGAACTGTAATTGCTGTAACGCACGATAGATATTTCTTAGATAATGTTGCTGGTTGGATTTTAGAATTAGATAGAGGTGAGGGTATTCCATTTAAAGGAAACTATACTTCTTGGTTGGAACAAAAAGGTGAACGTTTAAGAGCTGAAGAGAAAACAGCTTCTAAACGTCAAAAAATGTTAGCACAAGAGTTGGATTGGGTTCGTATGAATCCTAAAGCTCGTCAGGCAAAATCGAAAGCACGTTTATCTAATTATGATAAAATGCTGTCTGAGGAATTGAAAGAGAAAGAAGCTACTTTGGAGATTCCAATTCCAAACGGTCCTCGTTTAGGTAATAATGTAATAGATGCAGTGAATGTAGCTAAAGCATTTGGAGATAAATTGTTATATGATGATTTAAACTTCAAATTACCACCTGCAGGAATCGTTGGTGTAATCGGACCAAATGGTGCTGGTAAAACGACAATCTTCAAAATGATCATGGATGAAATTCAACCTGATGGTGGTGAGTTTACAGTTGGAGAGACAGTTAAAATTGGTTATGTTGATCAGTCTCATAAAGATATTCATCCAGATAAAACGATTTTTGAGGTTGTAGCAAATGGTTTAGAATTGATTGAAATTGGAAATCAAAAAATCAATGCTAGAGCTTATATTTCTAAATTCAATTTTGCAGGTTCTGATCAAAATAAGAAAGTTGGTTTATTATCAGGAGGTGAGCGTAATCGTTTGCATTTAGCGATGACTTTAAAAACAGAAGCGAACGTTTTGTTATTAGATGAGCCTACAAATGATATTGATGTTAATACTTTAAGAGCATTAGAGGAGGGGATTATGAATTTCGCAGGTTGTGCAGTTGTAATTTCTCACGACAGATGGTTCTTAGATCGAATTTGTACACACATTTTAGCTTTCGAAGGTGATTCTCATGTCTACTGGTTTGAAGGTTCATATTCAGAATACGAAGAAAACAGAAAGAAACGTTTAGGTGATAATGCTCCGAAACGAATTAAATACAGAAAACTGATTAAATAATTTTAAGTTTTGAATTTTGGAATATGAATTAATCCAAAATTCAAAATTTATAATCCAAAATCTAAAAATGAGCGATCCTTTACATGGTAAGACGTTAGAATCAATTTTAAATGAACTTGTTGAAGAACTTGGATGGGAACATATGGGATATTTAATTGATATCAACTGTTTCAATAGTGATCCAAGCATAAAAAGTAGTTTAAAGTTTTTACGAAAAACTCCTTGGGCTCGTAAGAAAGTAGAGGATTTGTATGTCAATAAAGTTGTAAACAAACGTTTGAAATAATAGATTTCATCTAAAGTCAATCATTAAATTAAATATTCAAAATGAGCATAAGAAATTTAGAACCAAAAGCAATGTGGAATCATTTTGCTGATTTAAATGCAGTTCCACGTCCATCTAAAAAGGAAGAAAGAGTTATCGAATTTATGATGAATTTCGGTAAATCTTTAGGTTTAGAAACGATTCAAGACAAAATCGGAAATGTAATTATTAAAAAACCAGCTTCTAAAGGTATGGAAGATAGAGAGACTGTAATTTTACAATCTCATATCGATATGGTTCATCAAAAAAATTCAGATACAGTTTTCGATTTTGATACACAAGGAATCGAAATGCTAGTAGATGGTGATTGGGTAAAAGCAAATGGAACAACTTTAGGAGCTGATAACGGAATTGGTGTTGCATCAATTATGGCTATTTTAGCTTCTTCTGATATTGATCATCCTGCGATTGAAGGGATGTTTACGATTGATGAAGAAACAGGAATGACTGGAGCAATTCATTTAGATGGATCTAATTTTACGGGAAAAATATTATTGAATCTTGATACGGAAGATGATGATGAATTATCAATCGGATGCGCAGGAGGAATTGATACTAATACTTCTTACAACTATTCGCAAGTTGATGTAAATAAAGATTTTATCGGATATCAAATATCAATTAAAGGTTTATTAGGTGGGCATTCAGGAATGGATATTGATAAAGGTCGTGGAAATGCGAATAAACTAATGAACCGTATTCATTATCATTTACATTCATTAACTGAACTTCAAATTATTTCAATTGATGGAGGAAGTTTGAGAAATGCAATTCCTCGTGAGTCAAAATCTGTAATTGCAATTCATAAAGATTACGCTCCGACTTTTGAAAATGAAATCACTCGTATAGCTCAAGAATTAGCTTTTGAATTAAAAACGATTGAACCACATTTAGAAATTCATTGGACACCAACAGAAATTTTAGGAAAAGCAATTTCTTCTGAAGACATGATGAAAATCTTAAATGCTTTATATTCTGTTCATAATGGCGTTTTTAGAATGAGTCCAGATATTCAAGGTTTAGTTGAGACTTCGTCAAGTTTAGCAAGAGTGATCGTGAAGGAAGGTTCTTTTATTACACAATCGCTTCAACGAAGTAGCGTTGAGAGTACAAAATCAGATGTTGCAAATTCAATTCGTGCATCTTTCGAAAATATGGGAGCAGCAGTTGTTCAAAGTGGAGATTATCCAGGATGGCAACCAAATCCAACGTCACCGATATTAAATTTGATGACAGATTTATATAAAGAGATGTTTAAAGATGAACCTCATGTTAAAGCATGTCACGCTGGATTGGAATGTGGAATTTTAGGAAAACATTTGCCTGGTACAGATATGATTTCATTTGGTCCAAATATTCGTGCAGCGCATTCACCGGATGAAAAAGTTCAAATTTCTTCAGTACAAAAATATTGGGGGTACCTACTAGAAACATTGAAACGTATTCCAAAAAAATAATTTTTAACGAACAAATGGTCTTCTCAAATGGGAAGGCCATTTTTAATTATACAGATGGATTTTCAAGAACAAGCAAGAAAAGAATTAATGGATTTAGCGAATGCTAGAATGCCTTATGGAAAATACAAAGGTTATTTGTTAGTTGAAATTCCTGAATATTATCTTGTTTGGTATAAAGGGAAAGGTTTTCCTGATTCAAAAATTGGTCGACAATTAGAGCAGATGTTGGAAATTAAGACAAATGGATTAGAAGGTTTGATTTATAAGTTGGTGATTAAATAGGTTGCAGATTTCAAATTGACAAATTACAAATTTATTAAAGAGTATAATTTGTAGTTTTTATATTTCCCTCCTTGATGAGGAGAGCAAATATATTTGCGAAGACTAAGCGATAGCGCAAGGAGATTGAGGGCGATGAAAATGAGAATTTGTATTTCGAAGCGAAACGATACTGAATTGAGAAAATAGCTGTCATCCTCCTCGATCCTCCTTCAAAGGAGGAAGATAGTTGTCGATACAGAATTAGTTTAAGAGTTGTCAACAATCTCAATTCACTCAAGGTTAGAATAATTATTAATTATGAAATGAACTAAAAACGCTAAGAAGGACTTCTGTTGGAACAACTTTGTTTGGATAGTTTTCCATTATTCTCAAAATTTCATTTGTAGCTAGCGGATTTAATCCCATTTTAATTCCAGCTTGTTTGATGTATTCTATTTCTGAATCGCTTGTGTTTGAATCAACATTCATAACTAAAACTAATCTATGAAACTGAACGATTCGATCGAATTCTAATTTAGGTGGTAGAAATTGAATGTATTGTTCGAACAATTGAATGAATTCATCTTTAGAAACGCCCATTTGAGAAGCAAGAGAAAGTAAAAACTGAAATTCCATGTCTCTTAAATCATTATCAGCCTTTGCTAATTTGATTAATTCTGTTAGAATTCCTAGTTTATCTTTTTTATTATCATCTTTCATAAACGAAAAATCTTTTAGATTTTATAAACCTTCAATCGCTAAAAAACTAACTGTTAAGAAACAAGCCTTTTCTAAATGCTCCGGTAAATGATCTTCATTCCACGGATGAGCACTTCCAAAAGTGTGATCAGCTTCTTCAATTTCAAATAAACGAGTTCTTCTCCAGCCAGCAATATTTTTACCTTCTTCCAATTCTACAGAAGTGTCAGCATCCCCGTGAATTAAAAAAGTTGGTTTTTTAGAAGTTTCACAAACAGATTGAATGTTTAATTTTTCTTTATTTGCTTCAAAATCTTCATATTGAGAATATTTATTCGGCATCTTTTGATTTGTTCTACCATTCACAACGTAACGTGTACCTTGAGTTTTCCAAACTTTTAATTCTGAACCTGTTGGAAATCTTTTTTCAATATCGCAAATACCAGCCCAAGAAACCACTTTATCAACTCGAGAATCTAAAGCAGTTAATAAAGCGATTCCACCACCTCTTGAATGACCAATTAAAGTAATAGAAGGTAAAGATTGAAATTGAGTCTCTAACCAATTTAAAACAGATTGTAAATCGAATAATTCTTTAGAATAATTGTTTTGACCAAAAGCTTCTAAATCTGGAAAATCAATTGGATTTTCAATCGTTCCACCATTGTGACTTACATTGTATTTACAAAATCCAAATCCTAAATCTGTGAAGTATTTTTCAACTAAATTCCAACAACCCCAATCCTTGTAGCCCATGTAACCATGGATAAAAACCATTAATTGATTGTTGAAATTTTCTGGAATTGTCAAGTCGATTAAACTTTGTCGACCATCTGCTCCAGTATAGATTTGATTCTTTAAATTGATTGCGTTCATGTGGCAAAATTATAAATAACTATTGAATTAGGATTCTTTCTTTATAATTTCACAATTTCATTATCTTTATAGATTAAAATTAGATAACATAGATGAAAATTTCAGCTTCCATTTATAGCGATAAAAAACGTCCATTAAAAGAAGTAATTGAAGATTTAGTTCAGCATCAAGTTGAATTACTTCATGTAGATTGCAACGACGATTTGAGTGTTTTTGAAGACATAAAGCAAATAAGAACGTGGTGTAATCTACCAATCGATTTACATATTATTACTGAAAATCCTTCGAAATATTATTCCTTATTAGAAGAAAATCCAGTTGAATACTTGACTTTTCAATTCGAAGATTTGAAAGAGCCTTTGAATATTCCATCAACTATAACTGGAAAAAAAGGTTTAGCAATTATTACTCCAACTGATATTGAGGTTTTTGAATCGTATAGCTCATTTGACTTTATTTTAATCATGGCGACAATTCCAGGTCAAAGTGGTGGTAAATTTGATACTTATAACTTTTCGAAGATACGTAAATTCAGAAAGTTATTTCCTGATAAATCAATTCATGTAGATGGAGGTGTAAATGGAGAAGTTTCGTTCATTTTGAGAAACATGGGAGTTAGTTCTTCTGTTTCAGGATCTTATTTGTTTAATGCTCCAAGTATCGGACATGCTTTGATGAATTTAACAAAACGTGAAGTAGAATCTGAATTTCAATTGAAAGATTTCATGATTCCTGTTTCAGAATCCCCAGTGATTTTTGATAATGAATTGACGTTAGAACATGTTTTGAAAACAATTGAAAAAGGGAATTTAGGATTTTGTATAGTATTAAATGATCATCATCATTTTAAAGGCCTTATTTCAAATGCAGATGTTCGAAAAGGATTATTGAAACATATAAAGGATTTAAATGAAATAAATGTTTTGGAGTTAATTAATGAACATCCAAAGCATATTTTCGAAAATGAAACCGTCTTCGATTTATTAAAACTTATTAAAAATTGTGCTTTTCCAATTATGTACTTACCAGTGTTAAAAAAAGATGGTAAAGCAGCCGGAATTGTTACTTTTGTGAATCTAATTAAAAGTGAATTATGATTATTCAATTAAAAAACACCATTTCTTCTTCGGAAGCAAGTCAATTAGCTATTGATAATAAAGCATTTCACATTGTTTCAGATGGAAATAATGTCTTGATAACAGGTTCTGGAGTAAAAGAAGTTCCAGCGAGTTTGCAAGATAAAACAGATAAATCATGGGTTTTTGCTAATGATATTCAATTGGCTTCAAAAGAATATCGTTCTGAAAAAAGAACGGTTAAGATTGGAGATATTACAATAGGTGGTGATACTAAAAACACTGTATTAATTGGTGGCCCTTGTTCAGTTGAATCAGAAGAACAAATTCGTGAATCATCTGAATTATTGAAGGAATTAGGTTTATCTACTTTAAGAGGAGGTTGTTACAAACCACGTACAAGTCCATATAGTTTTCAAGGTTTAGAGTTAGAAGGATTAAAACTTCTTGCTAAAATGCGTGAAGAATATGGTTTGAATGTTATTACAGAAGTAAGAGATGCTACTCAAATTCAAGATGTAATTGAATATTCTGATGTTATTCAAGTTGGAGCGAAAGCAATGTATGATCAAGGAATCTTAAGAGCTTGTGCGAAAACACAAAAACCTGTTTTAATCAAAAGAGGTTTCGGTACTACGTTACAAGAATTTGTTCAAGCTGCTGAATTTGTATTATCAGGAGGAAATGAAAATGTGATTTTATGTGAAAGAGGTATTCGTACGTTTGAAACTGGAACACGTTTTACTTTAGATTTATGTGGTGTTGCTTGGTTACAAGAGAAAACTAATTTACCAATTGTTTTAGATCCAAGTCATGCTATGGGTTATGCTTATGGCGTTCCAGTATTAGCAAGAGCTTGTGTAGCAATGGGAATTGATGGTTTGTTGATTGAAGCACATCCTAATCCAAAAGTAGCTAAATCGGATGCTTCTCAACAATTAAATCATGCTGAGTTCAAAGCATTACTAGAAACTTTACGACCAGTTGCTGAAGCGGTAGGTTATAAAATGATATAAATAATTTTAGATTTTTGATTTTGAATTTTAGATGATTACAATTCAAAATCAAAAATCCATAATCCAAAATTCAAAAAGGTGTTTTTAGAACAGAATATTAAAGGAATTTGCAGTAAATACGGCGTTGAATTTCAAGATTTCTTAGGAGATTTTGGAATTGAAAATGTCTTAGAAATGTCCATTTTTGATTTACAAGCTGTTTGTGATGAAAATACGATTGATTTACATTCATTGTTGTTTAAACCTATGTTTAAAACGGAACAATGGAAAAATAAATTGAATAAAATCAAATTGTTAGTATTGGATGTGGATGGTGTGATGACTGATGGTGGAATGTATTTCACAGAAAGTGGGGATCAATTCAAAAAGTACAATACGAAAGATGGAATGGCTGTTCTTCATTTGACTAAAAATGATTTTCAAGTAGCGATTATTTCTTCTGGTTTTAAATCTGAAATGGTAAAAGCACGATCAGAAATGTTAGGTATTCAACATTTTTATGTCGGAAGAGATAGAAAAATAAATATTTTGACCGATATTTGTGAAAAATTAACAATCCAATTAGAGAATGTTGCAATGATCGGAGATGACATCAATGATTTAGAAATAATTAAACAAATTGGTTTTTCAGCGTGTCCTTCAGATGCAGTTGATGTTGTTAAAAGTAATGTAGATGTAATCTTGAATAAAAAAGGTGGAGAAGGATGTGTAAGAGAATTCATCGACGCTTATTTATTAAAAGAACCATTAAATTAATTTAATTTAGAATAGAACTATTTAGTATGGAAGAAGTAAAAATTGGAATCATTCGCGAAGGTAAAGTTCCACCAGATAAGCGTGTTCCTCTTACTCCTAAACAGTGTAAACAAGTTGAAGCAAAATTCCCTAATGTTAAAGTGATTGTTCAACCTAGCCCAATTAGAGCTTACAAGGATGAAGATTATATTGCAGAAGGCATAACAGTTCAAGAAGATTTGACAGGTTGTGATTTAATTGCTGGCGTAAAAGAGGTGAATATCAGTGACTTGATTCCAAACAAAAAGTTCATGTTCTTCTCTCATACTTTTAAAAAGCAACCATATAATCGTGATTTATTAAGAGCCATCTTAGATAAAAAGATTCAATTGATTGATTACGAGGTTTTAAAAAATAAAGATAACAAACGAATTATAGGTTTTGGTCGATACGCAGGTATTGTAGGTACTTATAATGGTTTTAGAACTTATGGATTGAAACATAAGTTATATTCTATCAAAGAAGCGAATTTATGTAAAGATCGAGTGGAAGTAGAAGAAGAATTAAAAAAAGTAGTTCTTCCTAAAAACACTCGCATTGTATTGACTGGATTTGGTAGAGTAGGGAATGGTGCTAGAGAAATCATCAAATTATTACCAATTAAAGAAGTTTCTGCTGATGAATATATGAATGGTTCATTTGATGAGCCTATTTTTACACATATTGAAGTGGATGGATATTTTGGTAGAAAAGATGAAACTCCATTTGATAAAAAAGATTTTTATTCGAATCCAGAATTGTATAAATCGACCTTTACAAGATTTTTAGACAATACGGACATGTACATTCCTTGTCACTTTTGGAGTAATAAATCGCCAATTATAATCACAAGAGATGATTTGAAAAAAGCATCGAACAGATTATCAGTAGTTGCAGATATTTCTTGTGATATTGATTCAGCAATTGGTTGTACAATTCGTCCAAGTAAAATAGCAGATCCTATTTATGGTTACAATCCGATCACTGAAACAGAAGATGATTTCATGAAGGAAGGTGTAATCGCAGTAATGGCTGTTGATAATTTACCATGTGAATTACCATTAGATGCTTCAGAAGATTTTGGAGATAATTTAATTGACGAAGTCTTTCCAGCTATGTTTGGAGAAGATCCAGATGCAATTATTGAAAGAGGAAGTCAAACAAATTTAAATGGAGAATTAATGCCGCTTTTTTCATATTTAGATGAATATGTGAAAGGAGAATCGGTTTCAAAATAACAACATTAACACTATATCATGGAAAAAGGGAACAAAAAAATCATCAGAGGTTGGGTTTTTTATGACTGGGCAAATTCAGTTTATAATTTAGTTATTTCTTCTGCGATATTTCCTATTTTCTATGATAATGTTACAACTAATTATTTCAAATCTAAATTTTTTAATGTTAGTTTAGAAGATGCTTCAACAATGGAGTTACCTGAAAATGTCAACGTAACTGTTGACTTTTTTGGTTTTCAACTTTCAAATTCTGCGTTGATGAGTTTTGTACTTTCAGCATCTTTTTTAGTTGTTTCATTTTTATCACCATTTCTTTCGGGTATTGCTGATTATTTGGGTAACAAAAAGAGATTTTTACAATTTTTCTGTTACTTAGGTTCTTTAGCATGTATTTCATTATACTATTTTTCACCAGCTCATATTGAACTTGGATTATTCTCACTATTTCTAGCAAGTATAGGATTTTGGAACAGTTTGGTGTTCTATAATGCTTATTTACCTGAAATTGCTGAACCAAAAGACCATGATAAGATTTCTGCAAAAGGTTTTTCAATGGGATATATCGGTGCGATGCTTTTATTGATAGTATGTTTAATAATGGTTAAAGCAGGGGATATTGGAATTTTAGACCATAATATTCCTGCAAGATGGTGTTTTGTTTTAGTTGGAATTTGGTGGATTGGATTCTCACAAATAACATATCGCGCATTACCAAATACAAAATCTACTAAAGAAAAAGAAAAAGGATACGTTTGGAAAGGTTTTAAGGAATTGAAAAAAGTATTTGTTGAGTTTAAAAAAACTACACGATTAAAAAAATATTTAAGATCGTTTTTCTTCTTTAATACAGGAGTTCAAACGGTAATGTTAATGGCAACATTTTTCGCAAAAAAAGAAATCGATTGGCCAATTAATGAAATTACTGGAAAACCAGATGACAGTGGATTAATTATTGCAATTCTTTTGATTCAATTATTGGGTGCTGCAGGAGCATTTGCTATGTCAAGATTATCGAATAAAATTGGTAATATGCGAACTTTAATAATTGCTGTTTCTATTTGGGTATTAATTTGTGCAGCTGGTTTTATTATTCATACTCCAGTTGAATTTTACTTATTAGCTTGTGGTGTAGGTATTGTAATGGGAGGAGTTCAAGCGATTGCTCGTTCAACATATTCTAAATTTTTACCTGAAACTGAAGATCATACTAGTTATTTTTCATTTTATGATGTGACTGAAAAAATTGGAATAGTTACTGGAACATTGTTTTTTGGTGTTATGGAAGTTCTATTTGATTCAATGAGATATTCAATAGTATCTGTTGCATTCTTTTTTGTTTTAGGATTGATTTTCCTATTATTAGTTCCAAAAGAAGAAAAGTTATTACAATAAAAAATGGTGTCTAAGATAATTCTAAGACACCATTAATATGATTAAGGTAAAACCTATTAAATCTTTTTAACTTTCACTGCATTCATTCCTTTCATTCCTCTTTCAAGTTCGAAAGTAACGTTGTCATTTTCTCGAATTTCTTCTAATAAACCGTGAACGTGAACGAAATATTTTTCTTGAGTTGCTGTTTCTTTAATAAATCCAAAACCTTTTGAATCATTGAAAAACTCAACTTTTCCAGTTTTAGGGATTGTTAAATCTTCTGCCTCTCTTTTAGGAACTCCTAATTCAATATTTTCAGCAATGATTTTTTTCTTTTTTGTTGGATCTGGCGGAGTATCTGTAATGAATCCATTTTCATCTACATATGCCATCATACTATCTAAACCACCACCTGTAGCTGTAGATTTTCTCTCTTGTTGTTTGATTGCTTTGTCTTGACGTTTTTTTAAACGTTTTGCTTCTTTTTCTTTTTTACCAAAGGTTTCTTGCGATTTCGCCATTCAATACTTAATAAAATTATGTTTTAACTATTCACTTTGAATAGATTATAGAATTTAATAAATACAGATTTTGTAAAATTTGACGAAAGAAACTTATTATCAGCCTAAAACGAAGGAACTTACTTGAAAGGTATTTATACCAACTAATACATTACAAATGTACGATAAAAAAACTGAAAATCGTCTATCAAAATGAAGACATCAATTTATTTAGTCGATAAGTCCGCTGCCTAAAAGAAATAACAATGATTCACTAGCAACAAAATGATCTTTTTTGAATTTTAAACTTCCTTTAATTCGAATGTATTTTGAATTTGCTGCTTTGAAATTAAGGTCAAAATGATCTGTACTTTCTATGAATTTTTTTGAAGCTTTATAGAGTGGATACATTTCTAAAATTGACATCATAAATCCACCACCTTTAACATTCACAAAATTTGACAAATCACCTTTCATTTCAAGAATCGTTTGATCTGTATTAGAAATTAAAATTGGTTTTTCTGTCTTACCTAGATAAAAAGTGTTCGGTGAAATTTGTTTTACATAATAGATATATTCACCAATGATGATTTTATTGTTTTCGAAGATAATTTCATCATGAATTGCATTTAAATTCGAATTTAAATAATCAATAATAGAGAAGTTTTCTTTTGTTGTGATTAATAAATCAATTCCGGGAATAACAACCATTTCATTGTTTAAATTTCCAAATTCAAGTCCACTATAATTCATTGATAAACTTTGAATTTCAGGTACTTCAATATTGATCTTATTTAGTAAACTTCTTAAACTATCATTTAATGATTTAGGAAAATATAAACTTGAGAAATGAAAACTATTTGCGTTTGATTTCAAGAAAGTGGCATTTGTTGTTAATTTATTTTTCAGACTCAAATCGCCCTCTATGATTAATTCATCATTTTTAATTTTCCCTTTTATTTTTGAGGATTTTATTGTAGTCTCTGGATCAAAATAAGATTTATATATTTGAATATCAATAATATTGTTTGACTTTTCAAAAGCATATGATTTATATGTAATTGAATTTGAAACAAACTTTTTTATTTCACTTATTGGTGTCGAAACAGTTGGGTCGTTTGAAATAAAATGATAAACAATTCCTACATGATTGTGAACGGCAAAGGTTTGATCTTTTGTTAAATATTCAGAAATATTCTTTTTAAATAATTCAGGACTAATTAAATTAAATGAAAATCCAATTAATTTACCTTTGTGATATGGTGAACTGAAGATGATAACGTCTGAAAAAATGTCAACGCCAATTTCTGCAGATTTTTTTCTATTTGGATTAGCAAGTAAGTTTTTAAAAGTTCTTAGTATTTGTTCATTTTTATCTTTTAGTAGAATTTGATCTGCAGAAGTAGATAAGATTTCTTTTGCATCAATTTTACAAACAAATGTTGAATTTTTTGGAATATATAAATGGTTAGAATTAATCTTTTCTCCATTTAAGAAAATGAAAATAAAATAAATCACCCAAGCAAATAGCAATAAAAACAGGGATGATAAAGTGTTTTTCAGTTTAATGTTTCTACTCATAATTATAAAGATACATTTTTTTAGAAATAGTGATTACTTATATATAAAAGTTTTTAAACTCGGTTTCAGATATTTTGATCGAATGTATTAAGTAGGACAAAAATGATAACCATTCAACTACTTTTGTCATTCGTAACTTTAATTCACGTATATTTGCAAACGATTTGTGGTACCATTCGTGGAATAAAAGGGAATCCTGTTAAAATCAGGAACTGTGTCTGCAGCTGTGTTCACCGTTAAATCGATTTCAAAATGTCACTGTTTCTTTTGTATGAAATGGGAAGACGAAATCGAGTTGGTGAGAGTCAGAATACCTGCCAATAATCTTATAGTGTGAAGACTTCAGATTAAAGTTGGATACAATTCTTGCATTATCCTAGGCGTAAGTTTGGGCTAACTCGATTTGATTTCTTCATAATTTATTTATTTTATTTAATTAATTTTTATGAAGAAAATTTATTTTTCTGCAGTTGCAATTTGTTTCTCTTTAACACTTTCTGCTCAACAGACTATTGGGTTCGAAAATGTATTATTAGATTCAAGTTCTTACGATGAAGGTGCTTCTGGAGCAGGAGCTTTTTATGAAAATGGTGTCGTTTTCACAAATGATTATGTAATTTCTCAATTTGGAAATTATTTTGAAGGTTTTGCAATTTCGAATATGCAAGATTCTACAACAGCTGGATATACAAATCCTTTTAGTGCAATAACAGCTTCAGGTGATTCATCAACAAATTACGGAATTTATAATCCTTCAGGTAAAATTGAATTTGCTGGACAAGGTGTTGTTTTAAATTCTTTTAGAATTACCAATACAACATTTGCTGCTTTATCGATGAGAGACGGGGATGCATTTGGTAAACAATTTGGGAGTTCTACAGATGCTAATGGAGATGTAGATGGAACAAATGGTGAAGACTTTTTCAGATTATGGACATATGCACATGCTGAAAATGGGGAAATTATAGATTCAGTTGTATTTTACTTAGCTGATTACCGTTTTTCTGATAATTCTCAAGATTACATTGTAAAGCAATGGGAAACGGTAGATTTATCTTCTATTCAAGGTACAGTATATTCGTTGTCTTTCAAGTTTGAATCTTCGGATGTAGCACCTTGGGGAATGAATACACCTGCTTATTTTGCAATTGATAATTTAAGTATTTATAAAAATTTAGGTCTTAACGAAAATACTTTGTCAACAATTTCAGTTTTTCCGAATCCATTTCAAGATGTGATAAATGTGAAAGGGGAAAGTGGAAAAGTTTCAGTTCTTGATTTAACTGGAAAAGAGATTTATTCAACTGATTATAATTCTTTTATTCAGATTTCAACAGCTGAATTTCCAACTGGAATGTATTTCTTGACGATCGAAAATGAGAGAGGTTCATTTTCTCAAAAAATCATAAAATAATTCACTCGATTTTTGATGAATTTAAGACTTTTTGTAAGTGTTTTAATAGTATTGACTTTTCATTTTCAAATGATTGGCCAAGATACTATTAAACCACTTCAATTAGTGAAAGAATTATCTGGAGTGACAATTACGGTGATTACTCCCGAAAATAAAGATCAAATTTCTCAACAATATTCAAGATTAGATATTTTAAAATATCAACCTCAAGATGTTGGAGCTATTTTGCAAAAGGTAAGCGGTACAACTTTGAAAAGTTATGGTGGTCTTGGAGGGATGAAAACAATTTCTGTTCGAGGTTTGGGGGGGCAACACACTTCAGTTGTCTTAGATGGTTTTGTTGTAAATAATGCACAAAACGGTCAAATAAATTTGGCAACAATTCAAACCGATAATATTGAAAATCTATCTTTAACAGTAGGAGGGAGAACGAATTATTTATTACCAGCTTCTGCTTACACAACTGGTAGTATTTTAAATGTTTCAACTTTTGAAAATTCATTTGACACATCAGTATTTCAAGTTAGATTGAATTCAAAAATTGGTTCTTTTGGTGAATTAGATCATTATTTATCTGTAAAAGGAATAATGAAGAATTGGATGGTAGGTGCATATGGAAAGTATAGGCAAGCAAATGGGAAATATCCTTATTCTTTTCAAAATGGAAATTCCATAATAAATGATGTACGTTCCAATAATGATTTTAAAGATTGGTATTCAGGTTTAAATTTAGCTTATCAATTTTCGAACAAGACCATTCTTAGAATTAATTATAAAAACTTTGGAGCAGAACAAGGTTTACCAGGAGCAGTAGTTTTTTATAATTCATTCTCGAATCAACGATTATCTACATTAAATAATGGGCTGAATTTAAATTTAAATACAGAAATAAAACGTGTAGACTTTAGATTTTTTGGAAGTTACCAAAACGATTATACAAAATATACAGATCCTTCTTTTTTGAATTCGATAGGTGGATTAATTTCGCGTTATTCTAATCAAACAACTCATTTTGGAAGTTCTTTTTATAAATTGATTCGAAATAAATATACTTTTTTTGGTGGTATCGATTCAAAATATAGTGAGTTGAAATTCATTGACGAATCAAATGCTTTACCTAAAAGAATTCATACAACATATTTAATTGGATCAACTATAAATTTTTCAAAATTTAAATCAGAAATTCAATTGACTGGACAAAATGTTTTGGAAGACAATCAATTGGGTGAAAGAGCTTTGAATCAAAATAAAATTAATCCATTTATTTTATTGGAGAATCAAGAGTTTGGCAATTGGAAATTAAAATTGAATGTTTGGTATAAAAGTTCGTTTAGAATGCCAACGTTTAACGAATTGTATTACAATGGAATTGGAAATGTTAAACTAAAACCTGAAGAGGCAAATCAATTTTCGTTTGGATTCAATTTTCAACCAAAAGTTAGAAAAGCAAACTTTAAAGTGATTTTGAACACCTATTATACATCAGTAAAAAATCAAATTTTAGCCATACCAACCAAAAATTTATTCGTTTGGTCAATGCAAAATATTGGTGAAGTTCATACAACTGGTTTTGAAGCTCGAATAGATTTAGGTTTTCAACTTAATGAAAAAAACAGATTAGACTTAAATGGTAATTATACATTTCAGCAATCATTAGATTTTTCAGATATAACTTCTCCGACTTATAAAAATCAAGTTGCCTACATTCCAAAACATTCAGGAAATGCCTCAATTTCTTACAATAGAAAAAATTCAGGTATGGTTTTTTCAATGTTCAATTCATCTTTAAGGTATAGTTTAAATGAAAATATTTCGTCAAATATTATAGATGGTTTTGCCATTTTTGATGCTGGAATTTATTCAAAGGTTAATTTATCGAATAAACATGATTTGAGAATACAATTGACATTTAAAAACTTGTTTAATTCTTCTTACGCTTTTGTGAAATATTACGTTATGCCAGGTAGAAGTTTCTTAATTTCAATTAATTATGCGCTACGTTAGATTTATAATACTATTACTCTTAATTACTTCATGTAAAAAACATAAAGTAGAACCTTCTTCTGTTGATACAAGTAATGGTTTGAAAAATGGGATGCTTGTTTTGTGTGAAGGTTTATTTCAACAAAATAATTCAACGCTTTCATGGGTTGATTTTAATTCAAATGAAATAGATAATAATTTTTTTGTAACTCAAAATAATCGTCAAATTGGAGATACTGGAAATGATCTTGAAGCTTATGGTGGTAAAATTTATATAGTTGTGAATGTTTCAAGTACGATTGAAGTTCTAGAAAAATCTACTGGTAAATCAATCAAACAGATTTCAATGATTACAGGTTCTGTTCCTAAACAACCTAGATCTATTGTATTTAATGGTTCGAATGCATTTGTTACTTGTTATGATGGTTATGTTGACATAATTGATACTGCTTCATTAACAATAACTCAACGTATTAAAGTAGGTGATAATCCAGAGCAATTAGCCATTTCGAATAATAAATTATACGTTACCAATTCAGGTGGACTTAATTCTCCGAATGTTGATTCGACAGTTTCAGTTATTTCACTAAGTTCATTTCAGGAAATGAAGAAAATTACCGTTGGGAAAAATCCAGGAGCAATAAAAGTTGATGATCAAGGAGATGTGTATGTTATAGCAAGAGGAAATTATGGTTCAATTCCATCAAGAATGGTCAGAATAAATAGTCAAACAGATTTAGTAGAAAACACTTTTTCTTTTGATGCTTCTGGAATTGAAAAAATGGGAGATAAATTTTTAATTAACTATCAAAATTATTCAAACTCAACAAGTAGTGTTTGTTTATTTGATTTTCAAACAGAAACGGTGATAAATTCTAATTACATCTCAATGTCAAATATTACAACTTTATTTGGAATAAAATACAACAGTTCAACGAATAAGATATATTGTTTAGATGCTATGAATTACACAAATTCTGGTTATGTGCGTGTGTTTTCATCATCAGGTGTTTTCGAAAAAAGTTATCATGTAGGACTTAATCCTAACAACATATTATTTTATGAATAAATTATTACTTTTTGTATTGGTTTTAGGATCGATAAAAAGTCTTTCTGCCCAATATGCAACAGTACCGAATACAGCAGGAACAACAGCAATTAAAAAAGATTCTTCGATTATAGAAGCTTGGGCTACTGGTATTGAAATTCAGCGAGGATATCTAGATATAAATGATAAAAGTGTCATGCTATCGGGGTCCAATAAAGTTAATTTTGGTGATCCATCTGAAGGATTATATGCTGCTGAAGGAAATTCAAGTAACATTGTTTCGTTGGGCGATTCAGGAATTGCGATAGTAAATTTCGCATCAACAATTTACAATGGAGTAGGTCCAGATTTTGCTGTTTATGAAAATGGTTTTGCTAATGATTATATCGAATTAGCCTTTGTAGAAGTTAGTTCAGATGGAATACATTATGTTCGTTTTCCTGCTTCAAGTTTATATCAAACTACAACTCAAGTTGGGAATTATGATTTTGCTAGTTGTGAATCAGTTAATAATTTAGCTGGTAAATACCGACAAGGTTATGGAACACCATTTGATTTAGAAGAATTAAAAGATTCTGCAAATTTGGATGTAAATGCAATTTCTCATATTAAATTAGTTGATGTAATTGGAAGTATTACGAATATTGGTAGTATAGATACTGCTGGAAATCGAATCAATGATTGTTATCCAACTCCTTTTGCATCAGGAGGTTTTGATTTAGATGCTGTTGCAACAATGCATATGAATCCGTTGAGAATAGATGAGAATCAATTAAATTCAGTTTCTGTCTATCCAAATCCTACGAAAGGTAATATCACAATTCATTCTTTTAATAATGGAGAGATTAAACTTTCAGATTTATCTGGTACTATTGTTTTTCAGCAAGAAATTTCGAATCATTTTCAGATTGATTTATCATCATTTTCAAATTCAATTTTAGTAGGAACATTTAATGATGGGCTTAATGTCAGTCATTTTAAAATAGTTATAGAACAATAAATTTTATATTTGTACTATATTATTTATAACGCTATTTGTTTTGAAAATTAAGGCTTTCTTTCTTTATCTATTTTTGATCTTTTTTTATTCAAAAACAGTCATTTCTCAAACAAAAGAAAAAAAGTCCGTTGAAAGTAAATGTCTAGAAATTCATTCTATTTGGTTAAAAGAATCATTTACTTTAACAAAAAACAGTGTTGGATTTAGCGCACCTATAAGTGCTAGAGCATATGCTTATTTTTCAATTGGAATGTATGAAAGTTGCGTTGAAAATTCATCAGTATTACAATCTCTAACGGGTCAATTATATGGTTTAAATCGTTTGACTTGGAAAGAAAAAGATAAGCAGTATAATTGGGTGTTGATTTCAAATTTGGTTGATTTTCAAATGGTTTCGTACTTGTACAGAACTATGCCTCCTGCAAATTTGAAACGAATCACTGAAATTAAAGATTCGATCATTAAAATTAAAAGTAAGAAACTTTCCAAAAAAATAATTGAAATTTCATTCGATTATGCATTGAAATTATCAAAAGAAATCATTGAATGGTCAAAATTGGATGGTGCTGATGAAGCATTTAAAAATAATTATCCATTAGATTATATTGCTCCTCAATGTCCTTCTTGTTGGACAAAAACGACTCCAGGTTATCAACCTGCTTTATTACCATATTGGGGAAAAACAAGATCAATTTTGTCTAATAGCGACAATGCTGTTAAAGAAATTCAATTAATTCCATTTTCAAAAGATTCGAATTCAGCTTTGTATAAAGATGCAATGGGAATAATAGAGCTTACAAAATCTAAGAATCCTGTTTATGAACAAATTGCTGAATATTGGGATGACGCTCCGGGCTATACAGGAACTCCGAGTGGACATTTTTTCAATTTAACAAGAGAATTAGTTGGACAACGTAATTCATCACTTGATGAAGCGATGGAAGTATATGTGAAATTAGGAATTGCATTAAATGAAGCATTTATAAACTGTTGGAGATTGAAATACATTTATAATTTTATTCGTCCAATAACTTATATTCATCGTTTTATAGATCCGCAATTTAATTCATTAATCGCGAGCCCTTCTTTTCCTGAATTTCCTTCTGGACATTCATTTCAATCTGGCGCGGGCTCAGAAGTGCTAAAATCTTTTTTTACAGATAATATAACGTTGATCGACTCAACAAATGTATCTAGAACTGATATTGATGGTTCGCCAAAAATCTTTTTGTCATTTTCTCAAATGGCTGAAGAAATTTCAATTTCAAGATACTATGGCGGCATTCATTTTAAACAAACACTTGATATAAGTTTAGATTACGGAAAAAAGATTGGTATTTATGTTGTTAACGGTTTGAAATGCAAAAAGTAATCGTATTCTCTTTATTCTGTTTTTTAATTGTTTTTGCTTCAAATTCTCAAACTAAAACGCTGTTTAAGGAAGTAAGCGATCAATTAGGAATCAACTATTTATATCCTGGAAATGATTTTCAAATGGCCGGTGGAGGCGTGATGATCATCGATGTCAATAACGATGGTTGGGAAGATTTTTTTCAATCGGGAGGTGTTTTTGATTCAAAACTTTGGGTAAATGTCAAAGGGAAATTTGAAGATCAAACAGAGAAATATGGTTTAGATGTACTTTCAGGATATTTCATTCAGGGAGCGACAACAGCAGATTTTGATAATGATGGATATTCCGATTTTTTCATTTCAAATTACGGAATAGGAATGAGTCGAGGTGACAAAAAGAATCCGGTATTATTAAAAAACATCAAAGGGGAACGTTTTGAAATTCTGAAATTAGAAGATATTATTGGGCTAGGGAATTATACTTCAGCATGCTGGGGAGATGTAAACAAAGATGGATTTTCTGATTTATACATTACCAATTACGTTGAAAGTATGGGGGAAATGTTAGATTCAACTGGACGGGAAATTGGTTATAATCCTGTTTGTTATGAAAATAAGTTGTTAATCAATCAAAATGGGAAAGGTTTTATTGAATGCGCAAAAAGTTTTGGTGTAAATGATATTGGTTGTGGATTGGCTGCAAGTTTTACAGATATTGACAATGATGGAGATCAAGATTTATTGTTGTTAAATGATTTTGGAGAATGGACCAAAAAAGGAAATATAATATTCAGAAATGATTTTCCGAAAAACCAATTTACAGATATAAGTGAGCAAAGTGAATTTTCAAAATTAATATATGGAATGGGCATTGGTCCAGGTGATTATGATCGCGATGGCGATTTAGATTATTACATCACAAATATTGGTCAGAACTTTCTGTTTAAAAATACCAATGGAACTTTTCATGATGTTGCAAAAGATTTTAAAATTGATTTGACTTATGAAAAAGATTCAATTTTCGGAACTAGTTGGAGTGGATTATTCTTTGATTCAGATTTTGATGGCGATTTAGATTTATATGTATCAAAAGGAAATGTTGCGACACTTGTTCCTAAAACAACAATTAAAGATGCAAATAAATTCTTCATCTATGATAGTTCAAAATTCATCAATCAAACTGCTATTTCTGGGGTCGATGATATTCTTTCGCACAGAGGTTCAGCGATTACAGACTTTGATCACGATGGTGATTTAGATATAATTTCTTCAGTTGTAAAATTACCTTGGGGAGCTTTTGCTAATAAAGATCAAAAGTTGAAAATTTATCAAAATGAACAGGAACAAGGAAATTGGATAGGAATTAAGTTAGTAGGAGAGAAGGATTTAAATAGGGATGCTTTTGGATGTAAAGTATTATTTGAGCAAGATTCGCTTAAAATGCTAAAAGAAGTAGATGGTGGAACAGGACATGCTTCTCAATCAACTTCCATTCTATATTTTGGTTTGGGTAAAGCTTCGAACTTACAAAAACTTTCAATCTCTTGGTTAAATGGTAAAAGTCATAGTTTTTCTAATTTGAAATCGAATTGTATCTACCAGATTGATTCAAACGGAAAATTGAAAAAGTGTAAGTATTAAAATTTGCTTTTAGCTTTTGATACTAATTGCTTTTTAGCAGCCACATTCACCAAAAAAAGTTCCTTTAAATATTAATTTATTTTTTTCGTAGATTCTATATCTGCCGATATTATAAGCTACTTCGTCTCCACTTTTTTGTTTCTTTTCTATCCAAATTTTCATTAATATTCCTTCTTTTTTGTATTCAAAATAGTTGAAATTTGTTGTTTCAGGATCATTTGATAAATTCAATTCTTTTAATTCACCATTGATTTTTATATAAGATAAATTTGCAAAATTGTTATAATAGAAATGTTCGTTTCGATCAAATTCTTTTTTAGAGAATGAAAAATAACAACTACATCCATCAATTTCTTTAGGCGTTTCAGAGATTATTTCAAGTCTTTTTTGGCCTAACAGTGTGATTGGAATACTACAAATTATCAATAGTACTATTTTGTTCATTTATAATTTTTCCTTCAAAAATTTCCCAGTATAATTCCCCTCTATTTTTATTAAGTCTTCAGGAGTTCCTGCAAAATTGACATTTCCGCCTTTATCTCCGCCTTCTGGGCCGATATCAATGATCCAATCTGCACATTTAATTACATCCGTATTGTGTTCGATAACTATCACAGAATGACCTACATTCACCAATTCATTTAAAGCAATTAATAACTTGTTAATGTCATGAAAATGTAAACCCGTTGTTGGCTCATCAAAAATGAATAATGTATGTTTTGTATTCGAACCATTAATTAAGAACGAAGCCAATTTTATACGTTGAGCTTCTCCACCACTTAAGGTACTTGAAGATTGACCTAATTGAACATAGCCAAGACCAACATTGAATAAAGGATGAATTTTTTCAGCAATTTTTTGTTCTAATTTATCTTTACCTTCTTTAAAGAAATTTAAAGCCTCTTCGATATCCATCGCTAGTATGTCAGCAATGTTTTTACCTCTATATTCAATTTCTAATGTTTCTTGTTTGTAACGTTTACCATCACAGTTTTCACATTTCAAATGAACATCAGCCATGAACTGCATTCCAACGGTAATTTCACCTTCTCCTTCACAAATTTCACAACGACCACCTTCAACGTTAAAACTGAAAAATCCAGGTTTATAACCTCTTAATTTAGCTACTTGTTGTCTTGAAAATAATTCACGAATGTCATCAAATGCTTTAACATACGTAATTGGATTACTTCTAGAAGATTTACCAATCGGATTTTGATCGATGAATTCGATGTTTTTGATTTGCTTAAAATCTCCAGATAAATCGATGTTAATATTTGTATCACCAATTAATCCTAATTCTTTACGAATTGAAGGATAGAGGATTTCTTTTACTAAAGTTGATTTTCCTGAACCACTAACTCCTGTGATGCATACCAATTTATTTAATGGGAAGTCAACGTTAATGTTTTTAAGATTATTCAATCTCGCACCAGAAATTGTAATAACATCTTTACTTGTTCTTCTTTTCTTTGGAAGCGGAATGATTTCTTGATGTGTTAAATATTTAGCAGTTAAACTTCTTTCACTGTTGATTAATTGACTGAAATCACCTTGAAAAACGACTTCACCACCATAAACACCAGCCATTGGACCTATATCTATAATTTCATCTGCAGCTTTCATCATTTCTTCTTCATGTTCAACAACGATAACTGTATTTCCTAGATCTCTAAGATTTTTTAAAACATTGATTAAACGATGTGTATCTCTTGGGTGAAGGCCGATACTCGGTTCATCCAAAATATACATGGAACCAACTAAACTGGAACCTAATGAAGTTGCTAAGTTAATTCGCTGTGATTCACCACCTGAAAGTGAGTTTGAGGCTCTATTCAATGTTAAATATCCTAAACCAACTTCTTCTAAGAATGATAATCTACTTGTAATTTCAGGGAAAATACGTTTTGCAATTTGTGGATCGTAATTATTTAGATCAATTTCTTTGAAAAATGTTAAAATATCAGAAACTGGAGTTAATACAAAATCAGTAATTGTTTTTCCTTCTATTTTGACATTGTTTGCGTCTTTTCTTAAGCGTGTTCCTTTACAATCTGGACACCCCGTTTTACCTCTATAACGAGATAACATAACACGGTATTGAATTTTGTATGTTTGACTTTCTAGAAACTTGAAAAAAGCATTTAATCCTGAAAAATACTTATTACCTTCCCAAAGTAATTGATATTCCTTTTCTGTTAAGTCTTGAATTGGTCTATGAATTGGGAAATCGAATTTTTTTGCATTGAAAACCAACTCATTTAAATATTCCGACATTGTTTCACCTTTCCACGGTAAAATGGCACCTTCAAAAACACTCAATGATTTATTTGGAATAACAAGATTGTCGTCAATTCCTATAACTGAACCAAAGCCCTCACACGTTTTACATGCCCCAAAAGGATTATTGAAAGTGAAAAAATGTTCAGAAGGTTCTTGAAATTCTATTCCATCTAATTCAAATAAATTAGAAAAGTTTGTTTGAATTGAATGATCTGGTTGAAATATAGAACATTTACCTTGACCTTCTAAAAAAGCTAAACTGATAGAATCACTGTAACGACCTTCATTCTCTTCGTTATCGAAATCTGTTTTTATACGATCGACAAGTAAATATGCATTTTCAATTTTAGATGGAATAGCAGCTAATAATTCTTCAATTTCAACTACTTCATTTTTTATAAATAATCTGACAAACCCTTGATCTTTTAGTATGGCTAATTGTCTTTCGATCCCATATTTTTCAAATCCATGAATAGGAGCAAGCAACATCACTTTTGATCCATTCTCCAATGTTTTTAAGAAACTAATAACATCAAAGACCGTATGTTTTTTAACTTCATTTCCTGAAATAGGAGAATATGTTTTACCAACTTTCGCAAAAAGTATTTTAAGATAATTGTAGATTTCTGTCGTAGTTCCAACTGTTGAACGAGGATTATTGGAAGTTACCTTTTGTTCAATTGCTATCGCAGGTGAAATTCCTTTAATGTAATCAGTATCAGGTTTGTCTAATTTCCCTAAAAATTGACGAGCATAAGAAGATAAACTTTCGATATACCTTCTTTGACCTTCAGCGTACAAAGTATCAAAGGCTAATGAGGATTTTCCTGAACCAGAAAGACCAGTAATTACGGTTAATTTTCCATGTTGGATTGAAACATCAATATTCTTAAGGTTGTGAACCCTTGCGCCTTTAATCTCAATGTGTTTTTGCATAACACAAAGATAAAAGAATGTTGTGTATTAAAATTATAGGATGTAAATAAAAAAGAATAAATATTACTCTCTTGTAATCACAAATATATCCTCGTCATCTTTTTTGAAGAATTTTTTTTCACGAGCATATCTCTCTAATTCAGAAGAGTATTTTAATTGTCGTAATGTATGACGGATTGAAGTTAATTTTTCCGAAACCAATTCTTTAGAAGCTTCTAATCTATTTAGTTTTCGAGCGTGACTAACCATTGAGAAAATATCGTTATCATCTAAAAATAAAGCATATATAACAAAAATAGTTGTTGCTAATATAAATTTGTTTTTAAAATAAACGAGGTACTTTTTCATAATTCAAATTTATTGAAATCTATTAGATGAAATTAGAAAAGGATTGAATCTTTTAAATAGGCAATTGTTAAAAACAAAAAGAGGAACGTGTTCAAATGAAACCTGTTCCTCTTTTCGTAAACCTTGTTAAAACTATAAACCTAACTACAACTATGAAATTGTGAGACAAAGGTAAAACGTTTTAGTATATTATCCAAATATTAAGTGAATTATTTTATTCGTCTTCTAAAACTTCTCTCAATTTAGAGCGTAACTGTCTGTTATACGTCTCCATAATGTACTTGAAATAGTTTGGAGTACTTTTAGAAATACATTTCGTGTATTGCTTTAAACGATGCTCGATGTGTTCTTGAAGAGCTTCTAATAATTCAAGACCGTCAAAATAATCAGTTGCAGCATCTCTAATAACTTCGAAATGACTTTCCAAAGACAAATCAACTGCATCTTTACCTTTTTTACCAGAATCTAAACATTCGTAGTATACTTCTTTTAAGTTAAAAGTTTCTAATTGAGCAGTATTGATTCTATCTTTTAAACCTCTAGGGAATTCAAATTCAACTTCAAATTCTAAATCATCTAATTCAGATAATCTTGATTCTAGAAAACGATCTGGAAAACGGAATGCATCTTGCCAATTCAAATAATCTTGCCAATAACCAAATCGACGAACATTATTTCCTAAATCAATTAATTTGAAAGAACTTTTATTTGGTAATTTTCGCGATCCACGACCAATCATTTGATGATATAGTGTTAAAGATCTTGTTGCTCTATTTAAAATGATCGTTTGAACTGTAGGTTCATCAAAACCAGTTGTCAAAATACCAACTGAAGTTAAAATAGCATCTGGAGTAGTTTTGAACCATTCCAAAATATCTTTACGATCTTTATCAGAATAAGTAGAATCTAAATGGCGGATTTTATATCCACGTTTTTTAAATGTTTCTTCAACTCTTAATGAAGTTTCAATACCAGAATTAAAAATCAATGTTTTTTCTCCTAATGCAACTTCTTCATAAGCAAAAAGTAATTTTTCTTGCATGAAGTAATTTCCATAAACGGAATCAGAACTGTTTACAGTGAAATCACCATTTGATCCAATCTTTAGTCCATGTAAGTTGACATCGTATGTAAATGTTTCAGCATCTGATAAATATCCTTTTTCAATTAAGGACATTATACTTTCACCTACGATTAATTTATTATAATTATCATTTAAAGGAAGCGCACGATTACTACTTAATGGAGTAGCTGTAACCCCTAAAATGTTAACTTCATTATAGAATTGAAAGATTTTTCTAAAACTATTGTAATGGGCCTCATCGACAATTACTAAACCAATTCCTTCTAAGAAGTTTTCATTTTCTTGAAGTCGATTATTTAATGTTTCAACCATTGCGATGTAACATGTATAATCATCTTGATTTTTGATTGCTTTAACTTCACTGTTAACAACCATGTTATTTACATTAATACCATGTAATTGTTTTGAAGTTTGAACTGAAAGCTCAATTCTATGTGTTAAAATTAGAACCTTTTCACCAGTTTTTTCAATAAAGCTTTTTGCTATTTCAGAAAATATAACTGTTTTTCCTCCTCCAGTTGGAAGTTGAAATAATAAATTGAAATTTTTCCCATTTTTTTCAAGCTCTGATAAGATTGTATCTACAGTAGACTTTTGAAAGGGATATAATTGTTTTACTTCGTATTCTGTTTCGAGCATCATTATTGAGAAAATCGGGGTGCAAAAATACGTCCTTTTATTCGAAATTCAAAATAGAATAGATAAGTTAAGTAGTGTGAAATAATATAAATTAATTAGAGTCCTAATGATGAGTTGTTTACTTGAAATAATATCAGATTATTAGTGATATTTTAGTTTGTGTTTTATTTAAAAAGACACATTTATAAATAGTTTTCTTCATAAATTACTTTTTACAACGATAAATATGACTTTAAATTCTTGAAATCCTAACTTGTTTCATTTTTTTAAATTTATTGTTTCTAATAATCATAATTAGCTATTTTTGTAATTCAAATAAAGAAATAATTCAATCATGGAAATAGAAAAAGTAAAATGTTTAATTATTGGGTCAGGACCTGCTGGTTATACTGCTGCAATATACGCTGCACGTGCTGATATGAAACCTGTTCTATATCAAGGGATGCAACCTGGAGGACAATTGACAACGACCAACGAAGTTGAAAATTTCCCAGGTTATCCTCAAGGAATTACTGGTCCAGAAATGATGATGGAATTAGAAGCTCAAGCAAAACGTTTTGAAGCTGATATTCGTTTTGGTTTTATTAATAAAGTTGATTTTTCTGGTCCAATCCATAAATGTTGGGTAGAAGACGGAAAAGAAATTCACGCTGAAACAGTTATTATCTCTACAGGTGCATCTGCGAAATATTTAGGTTTAGAAAGCGAACAAAAATATTTGTTAAGTGGAGGTGGAGTTTCTGCTTGTGCTGTTTGTGATGGATTCTTTTACAGAGGACAAGAAACAGTGATCGTAGGTGCTGGAGATTCAGCTTGTGAAGAAGCTCATTACTTATCTAAATTGTGTACGAAAGTAACAATGTTGGTTCGTAAAGAAGAATTCAGAGCTTCTAAAATTATGGCTGACCGTGTTAAAAATACACCAAATATTGAAATTTTATTCAGTACTGATACAGTTGAAGTATTAGGTGATGAATTGGTAACTGGAGTAAAAGTTAAAAATTCAGTAACACAAGAAGAGAAAGTTATTCCTTGTACAGGATTCTTTGTTGCTATTGGTCACAAACCGAATACTGATGTTTTCAAAGATTACATCAATTTAGATGAAACAGGTTATATCAAATACGAGCAACCAGGAACTTCTTTAACAAATGTACCAGGTGTATTTGTTGCTGGAGATGCTGCTGATAAACGCTACAGACAAGCAATTACTGCTGCTGGAACAGGTTGTATGGCGGCTTTAGATGCTGAAAGATATTTAGCTGCTTTAGGACATTAAGATAGATTTCTAGATTAATAGATTTTAAAAACGTTGGTTAAGAATTGCTTAATCAACGTTTTCTTTATTTCTTCATTTTATCAATTATTGAAGTAGTCGAAAATCCATCTTCTAAATCGATTACCTTAACTTCACCATTATTTGCTAGAATAATATCAGAACCTACAATGTATTTTTTTGATTCTTTGTTTGTTTCGTTTGGATCATAATCAGCGCCTTTCACTAAAACATCAGGCATTAACTGCTCAATCAATTTTATGGGAGTTTGATCATCAAATAATATCACCATATCGATAAATCCTAATCCCGCTAAAACCAATAAACGAGCATCTTGAGGATTTACAGGACGATTTTCTCCCTTTCCTTGATTTTTTACAGATTGATCAGTATTCAGAGCAACGATTAATCTCTTTCCTAAATCTGCTGATTTTGCTAAATAAGTAACATGACCTTTATGAAGAATGTCGAAACAGCCATTTGTGAAAACAATTTTTTCATTTTTTAATCGCCAAGCTTCAACTTTTCTTAAAGCTTCTTCAATCGTTACGATTTTCGATTGTATGTAATTCAGTCTGTTCATCTTTTTCGGGAGAATAATTTTTTGGCAATAATATAAATGAAATAACACCTAAAAGTACCATTAATATCGTTTGAGACAACCAAATAATCCAACCTAAAGCATTTCCAATTCCAAAAGCAATATTAGAATCAGGATATTGACCTTTGATATAATATGCAACAACCAAACCAACTAAAATAGGGTAGGTACCAATTCCTCCGTTCGTAAGAATTACACCTAAAGAACCAGCAATAAATGCGATTAATATTCCTTTTAAAGGTATTTCAGCTGTAATTGGTGAACTATAGAAAGTGACGTAAAACATAAAGATGTAACAAACCCAAATGAATAGAGAATGAAAAATATAACCAAATGGATTTTTTAATTTAAAAATAGAAAGTAAGCCAGTTAAAACACTTTTAGCAAAATTGAATACTTTTGCTCTAATTGTTGGTTTGAATATGACAATTACAAATACAATTAATCCAATTGCACCAATAACAAATTTGATAATTGATTTTATTAGATCTCCATTTTCAGAAGATTTACCACCACTAAAATAAGTTTCAATTTGACTTTTTAATTCAAAGAAATCATTATAACCAATAAATGCTGTAAAAAATGCGATACAAACTAAAAGTATTAAATCTACGGCTCTTTCTGCGATTATTGTTCCAAAAGAATTAGAAAATGGAACGCCATCCGAACGATACAACATTGCTGATCGTGATGCTTCGCCTGCTCGTGGAATGGTTAAATTTATCAAATAACCAATCATAATAGCATGGTAACGATTCCAAAACTTTGATTTATAACCAATTGCTTCTAAAGAATAATTCCATCGAAAAGCTCTTGATAAATAAGCTAGAAAACCAAAAATGGTTGCGATAATAATCCAAAAATAATTTGCTTCGTGAATGAATTTATAAAATTCAATTTCTTCTTTAGGTGACATGCTACTGAAAGAATGCCAAATAAGATATGCTCCAAGAAACAAAGGTAAAACTGTTTTAACGAGTGTCAATATCAGTTTTTTGGACATCTTAATCTAGTTGATTTGTTTCTTCATTTGGAAACACTAAACATGGTTTGAATGATTTTGCTTCTTCAAATTCCATGTATCCATATCCAATTATGATAATGATGTCTCCAGTTGCTACGCGTCTAGCAGCAGGACCATTTAAACAAATTGTACCACTTTTTCGTTCACCTTTGATGACATAAGTTTCAAATCGTTCACCATTATTGATGTTTACAATTTGAACTTTTTCTCCTTCTATTAAATTCGATGCATCCATTAATTCTTCATCAATGGTAATACTTCCGATATAATTTAAATCAGCTTGTGTAACTTTTACACGGTGAATTTTCGATTTTACAACTTGAATTAACATTCTAAAAAGTGCTATTTTTTGACGAAATTAAATATAATTATTGATAGTTTGAATGTTTGATTGAAAAAGCTAAATGATTAAAATATAGAAAGAGTTAAAAAGTAATCTTTTATGCCTATATAATTGTTAATTATTCAATCAAACTGAAGATTCCATCATTTTCCTGAATCAGTTGATCTGCCAATAAAGCTTGAAGTTCTTCAATAATTATCTTTTTATTGATGTTGAAGTTTTCAAGTATTTCATCGAACTCTTTTGGCGAATTTAAAAATTTGATTAATTCCTCTCTCAAATTGAATTCTGAATTGGATGATTGATTCGTTGCTATGCAGACATCGCATTTCCCACAATTTTCAACTGGTTGATCAAAATAAGTAAGAAGTTGTACCAAACGACAAGTCGGTTTTGTTAAATAATCAATTGCTTGTTGAAGTCTGTAATTCGCTTTTTCTTTTCGTTTAAAATACGATTCAGGAGAAAGTTTAATGTAATCATCTGGTAGACGTTCATGCAATAAAGTCACAGTTGGCAAAGATGATTTCCATGAAATATCTAGAATTCCAAATTTCTCTAATTCTTTAAGTTGATTTGAGATTTCTGCTGGAGTAATTTTTAGTCGTTTACTAAATTCAAATTCATTAATTTCAAAGTAATCATTAAATATTCCAGGATAACTTCTCGATAATAGCGTTATTATAGGTGATAATCTTTCATATTTTATCTGAAAACTATATAGCTCTTTATTTCCTATTGCAATTCTAATTTTAGTTGGATGAAAAACACCTTCCGAAAAAACAATATCATTATTAATTTCAAGTAATTTAAAGGATTGATACGTGTCAATTGGATTTAATTGAAATTTCTTTGTTAAATCATTAATTTCAAAATGATACGTTTCGTTTTCTCCAGATCCGATGGCGATTTTCAAATAATTACAAAGCGCTCTGTAAGTTGTTTTAACAGTATCAATAGGAGGGAACTGACTGTCAATTCTCTCTTTTAAATTCTCGAGGTCATGTTGTTCCCAAAAAACAATTGCTCGAGCATCTTTTTCGTCTCGACCAGCTCTACCAGCTTCTTGAAAATAAGCTTCTAAGTTATTTGGGAATTCATAATGCAACACAAATCTAACATCTGGTTTGTCAATACCCATTCCAAAAGCATTGGTTGCAACCATTAATCGAAGTGAATTATTCATCCACGATTCAAGCATTAATTTTCGATCTTCACTATTCATTCCACCATGATAAATTCCAACAGGAAACTTACTTGCATGCAACAATTTAGCAATCTCTTTAACACTTTTTCGAGTCTGACAATAGATAATCCCCGTTTGATCAGGATGATTTTGACAAAACTGTAAAATATCTTTTACTTTATTTTCAGTTTCAACGACTTCATAACTTAAATTTGCTCTTAAAAATGAACTTTGGAATATTCGAGCATTTTTGAGTTTTAAAGATTGAACTATTTCATTTTGAACTTCTTTCGTTGCCGTTGCAGTAACAGCAATAATCGGAACAGATGGATGAATTTCTCTTAATTTACTAATTTCTAGATATGAAGGTCTAAAATCATGTCCCCATTCTGCAATACAATGTGCTTCATCAACTACGATTAAACCAACATTCATTCCTTTAAAACGCTCAATGAATAATTTTGATTTTAATCGTTCCGGTGAAGTGTATAAAAAATCGAGCCCTCCAAATCGAGCATTGTCAAGCGTAATATCAATTTCACGATAACTCATACCGCTAATTAACGCTTTTGCACGTACACCTTTAGATTGAAGATTTTTCACTTGATCTTGCATCAAAGCAATAAGCGGAGAAATAACAATGGTTATTCCTTCTCGAGCAAGTCCAGGAACTTGAAAACAAATAGATTTTCCACCACCAGTTGGAAGTAAAGCGAGTGTATCATGACCGTAAATGGCATTGTCAACAATTTCTTCTTGAAAAGGACGAAAGGCATTAAAACCCCAAATATTTTTTAATATTTCTTTACTCTTTTCCAACTTGAAAATTAATATTCATCAAAATAAACAAAAATATTTCAAAAGATAGATAAATATATATAAACACTCAATCTTTCTGTTTATATTCGCGATTAGAATATTTATGATATGTTAAACGAAGCAATTACAATTAAAGTTACCCCAACACAGACTTCACATATTAATGACGTTGATTGGGAGAACTTACCTTTTGGTAAAGTGTTTTCTGATCACATGCTTGTGATGGATTACAAAGATGGTGAATGGCAAACCCCTGAAATAATGCCTTTCGCTAATTTATCTTTACATCCTGCTACATCTGCAATTCATTATGGTCAATCGATCTTTGAAGGTATGAAAGCAAATAAATCAGAAGATGGACAAAAAGTAACTCTTTTTAGACCAGATTTAAATGCAAAACGTTTCAAAGAATCTTGCGAGCGTATGTGTATGCCAGTGATTCCTGAAGATACGTTTGTCGAATTGATTCGAAAATTTGTTGAAATAGAAAGCGATTGGATTCCAAATCGTGAAGGTTATTCTTTGTATTTAAGACCTTTCTTATTTGCAACTGATGATTTTATTGGAATTCGTCCTTCAGAGACTTATAAATTTGTGATTTTCGCTTGTCCTGTAGGAGCTTATTACTCTGAGCCAGTAAGAGTGAAAATTGAAGAACATTATACAAGAGCATCTAGAGGTGGAGTAGGTAGAGCAAAAACTGCAGGAAACTATGGTGCTGCTTTATATCCAGCAAAACAAGGTCAATTACAAGGTTTCCACCAATTGGTTTGGACAGATGGAATTGAGCATAAATACATTGAAGAATCAGGTACAATGAATATTGTATTTGTAATCAATGGTGTTTTGGTTACACCTTCTGAAGAATCTGATACTATTTTGAGAGGAACGACTAAACGTTCTGTTATTGAAGTTGCTCACTCTTGGGGAATGAAAGTAGAAGAAAGAAAAGTTTCTGTTGAAGAAGTTGTGAATGGAATCAAAGATGGTTCAATTACTGAAGTTTTCGGAGCTGGAACTGCTGCTACGATTGCACATATTGTTAAGATTGGTTTCAGAGACGAGGTATTAGATTTACCAGGAGTTGAAACAAGAACTTTCTCAAACAAAGTTCAAAAATATTTAGACGATTTAAAAGCAGGAAAAATTGAAGATACTTTTGGGTGGTGTTTAACTGTTTAAGAAAATTCATATAATTTTGAAGAGGCTACTTTTTGTAGCCTTTTTTTATGGAATTTTTTATTTGATCGCATCTAACTAAAAACATCAATTATGAAATATCAATATCTTCTTTTATTAATATTCTTTTTTTCTTTTCATTCACATTCCCAAGATTCTTTGGTAGTAAAAGGAATTGTTTTAAATAAACAGACGAAAGATTCGATTTCAAACGTGAATGTGAAAATCAAATTTGACAATCAAGTAGTTGATATAAAATCAAATTCGAAAGGGATATTTTATTTTAAGGTTCAAACGAATAAACAATATGAATTCGGTTTTACGCATCAAGTTTTCATGAATACTGCTGATCAACTTCTTGAAAAATCTAGAAAGAACTTAGATACCGTAAAGCGTGTTTTTGAAATGCTCCCAATCAAGATTAATGAAATTGAAGTTGTAACGATCCGTCCTGAAGGTGTGCCGGAGAAAATATTTAATTCTGAATATGTCAGTGTTGCTGATTTTGAAGTATTACCAGATGGGAATTATATATTATTGACATATCCTAAAACGTTGAAAAAAGGGAGTGATGTAGTTTTGTATGATGGAAGAAATATCATTTCTACAATTCCAATTGATGATCATGCAGTTGAATTAAGAAAAGATTTTAGAGGAAATCCTCATGTGATTTGTGAGAAATCAGTTTATGGTATTTATATTTCAAATGCTAAGATTGGAATTGCGAAGTTAGAAAAAGAATACTTTATGAAATACTTAGCTCCAATTTTGGATTCTAATTATACAAAGTATTATTTATCTGATTTTAATAAGGATTATCCATCTATGAATTATTATTCTTTTGATCAATTAGATTCAACTTATTTTAAAATTGTCACAATTACAGATGATTTTATGATGGAGTTGTATCGAGCTGAATATAAATGGGTTGATGTTCGTACGAAATTATGGGCAAAGCAAAAAGAAAAGGAAACTGGAATTGATGCTCAAATTTGGGTAGGGGCTAATTATTTTACGCAGTCAGTATATTATAAACAATTGTATGCGCCGATGTTCCATCGAAATGACACTTTGTTTATTTTTGATTATTATAAAGATTTGATGTATCGATTTAATAACGAAGGGAAAATGATTGATAGTATTTCGATTTATCATCATTATTTCCCAAAACAAACTGGCTGGACAAAACACTTAATACAAGATCGGGTGACAGGGCAAATTTATGCTTTGTTTGATGTTGATGGTTATTCTTCAATCAGACGGATCAATCCAAATTCAGGAGAATTAATGGAATCAATTCCTTTGAAATTTAGATACGTTGATAAAATTGAAATCTATGATAATGCTCTATATTATATTTATCGTCCTTTTGAATCCGTACAGAAAAAATATTTATATAAAGAGAAAATTCCAATTAAACATTTAAAAGCGAAAGTTCTCGATGGAGATTTGATTGAAAAGTAAGTCTAAAAAAAATCCCGTTCAAACTAAATTGAACGGGATTTTTTTATGTTTAATACTATTGATTAATAGTAAATTGCTCTTCTTACTTTAGCAACATGTTTTGCTAAACGAATAACTTGTTTAGTATATCCGAATTCGTTATCATACCAAGCGTATAAAACAACATTTTCACCATCTGGAGAAACGATTGTTGCTTTAGAATCGTAAACTGAACAACACGTATTTCCGATAATATCAGAAGAAACTAATTCAGGATCGAATGAATAATAAATTTGATTTACTAAATCTCCATTTAATGCTGCATGTTTAACAATTGCATTGATTTCTTCAACTGAAGTTTTCTTGTCTAATTGTAAACTTAATATTGCCAATGAACCATTTGGAGTAGGTACACGTACAGCATTTGCAGTTAATTTATCTTTTAAATGAGGAATAACTTTCGTTACTGCAGCACCAGCTCCAGTTGAAGTGATTACCATATTGATAGCAGCTGAACGACCTCTACGAGATGATTTGTGCATGTTATCTAATAAGTTTTGGTCATTTGTGTAAGCGTGAACAGTTTCAATGTGACCTTTAACAACTCCTAATTTATCGTTAACAACTTTTAAAATAGGTGAGATAGCATTTGTAGTACAAGATGCAGCTGAGAAAATGTTTTCGTTTTCTACATCAATCTCTCCTTGGTTAATTCCGTAAACGATGTTTGGAATTTCTTTTCCTGGAGCAGTTAAGATAACTTTTGAAACACCTTTAGCTTGTAAGTGACGAGATAAAGCTTCACGATTTGTGAAAACTCCAGTATTGTCAATTACTAATGCATTGTTGATTCCATAAGCTGTGTAATCAATATCTTCTGGGTTTTTAGCGTCAATTAACATAACAACTTGACCATTGATAACGATTGTTTTATTCGCTAAATCTTCTTGAACAGTTCCTTTGAAAGCACCGTGAACAGAATCATTTCTTAATAAAGCAGCTCTTTTGATGATTTCAGCATCAGAATTTCCACGAGTTACGATTGCTCTTAAACGTAATTGTTGACCTTTACCAGCTTGTTTGATTAACTCACGAGCTGCTAAACGACCGATACGACCAAAACCATATAATACAACATCTCTTGGCTCTAAGCTATCACTTGCAGAACTTCCAATGTTTTCTAATTTACCTAATAAGAAATTTGCTTTTGAAGAATGATTGTCTTTTTCAACTAACCACTCACTTGCTAATTTACCGATATCGATTTTTGCAGGAGCGAAATTTAAATTTAAAATTTCTTCAGCCAATTCAGATGTAGTGAAAACATCGATTGGTTTGTTAACTACTTCACGTGCGTATTCGTGTAAATTTAAAATTTCTGAAATAGTAATATCAGTTAAATGATTACGGAACAATACTAATTCAATTCCTTTGTCATATAAAAGTTCTCCTACTTTACTAGAAAGTTTAACTGCAGCACGTTCTCTTTCAACGTGAGATTTTAAAACTGTTTCGTAACCTAAATCAGTTGCCATTTTGTTTTTTTTGATGTTAATATATTGCGATAATTAAAAAAGAATAAAGCAAAAAAGGCTGTCAACTCGCGTCGACAGCCTTTTGTTTATCCTAAATAAGCTTTCAGTAATTTGTTTCGAGATGTGTGTCTCAATCTTCGGATAGCTTTTTCCTTGATTTGTCTCACACGTTCTCTTGTTAAATTGAATTTTGCTCCGATTTCCTCTAACGTTAATCCGTGATTCATTCCGATTCCGAAGAATAAACGAATAATCTCTCTTTCTTTATCTGTTAAAGTACTTAATGAACGTTCAATTTCTCTTTGTAAAGATTCTGCCATTAATACATGATCCGCTTTTGGAGAATCTGTATTTGCCATTACATCCATTAATGTTCCACCGTCTTCTGCTGAAGATAAAGGAGCATCCATTGATACGTGACGACCAGAAACGCTTAAACTTTCTTTAATTTTGTCTTCTGGAACTTCTAAAGCCTCTGCCAACTCTTCAGCTGATGGTGGTCTTTCGAATTCTTGTTCCAATCTTGAAAACGCTTTGTTGATCTTATTTAAAGAACCAACTTGGTTTAAAGGTAAACGAACGATACGAGCTTGCTCAGCTAAAGCTTGTAAGATAGATTGACGAATCCACCAAACTGCGTAAGAAATAAATTTGAATCCACGAGTTTCATCAAATTTTTGAGCTGCTTTAATTAATCCTAAATTTCCTTCATTAATTAAATCCGGAAGTGTTAAACCTTGATTCTGATATTGTTTAGCAACAGAAACCACGAAACGTAAATTTGCTCTAGTTAATTTCTCTAAAGCTTTTTGATCACCGTTCCTGATCTTTCTTGCCAGCTCAACTTCTTCTTCTGCAGTTATTAACTCCTCTTTACCAATATCTTGTAAGTACTTGTCAAGTGATTGACTCTCACGATTAGTAATCGACTTCGTAATTTTAAGCTGTCTCATTCTCTTCTTGTCCTCCTGTTTTTAATATATAATTGGAAAATCGATACAAAGTTACGGTGAAAATACAGTGTAATCCAAATAAATTTTAGATAATTTTTAATATTCGCTTAACATCAAAAACCATGCCTTTAGCAAATTTACAACCCAAATCCTTTAAACTCACGCATTCCACTCTGTGTAATAATTTCTAACAAAATTCCTCTATTTCCCTGATTGTTCAATTTTGTCGTTAATTGTTCAACCGTTTCAATTACTTCATTGTTTACTTTTACAATAACATCTCCTTCTCGCAGCCCAATTGATTTTAATTTCCCTGCTCCAAGTGTTTGTATTTTTACTCCTGAATTAATATTTAATTCTTTTTTGTCTTTACTCGATAAATCAATAAAAGTTGCACCTAACGCCATGTTTTTTTGAACTTCAGTTTTAGAAACTAATTTCGCCTCACCCTCAGCATTTCTTAAAACGATTTCTTTGATTGATTCATCTCCATCTTTTTCTCGAACAGTAACTGAAACTTTATCACCAGGTCTTCTTTTTCCAATTTCTTCTTGTAAAGCAGCAACTGAATTAACTTCTTTCGATCCGATTTTTAGAATAACAGCTCCATCTTTAATACCTGCTTTATCACAACTTCCATCTTCTGTAACTTTAGAAATGAAAACTCCTTTTAAATTTGGAAGGCTATTTTTCTCTTTAATTTCTTGATTAATATCAGCTATTTGAACGCCTAAGAATGCACGTTGTACAATCCCGTAGTCAATAATATCGCTGATTACTTTTTGTGCTAAATTCACTGGGATAGCAAAAGAATATCCAGAATAACTTCCTGTTTGTGATGCGATCGCTGTATTGATACCTATTAATTCTCCTTTCGTGTTAACCAAAGCTCCACCACTGTTTCCTGGGTTAACTGCGGCATCTGTTTGTATAAAGGATTCGATTGGTACTACGTTTGAATTTGTTCGATCAGATAATAAATTAATATTTCTTGCTTTTGCAGATACAATTCCAGCAGTAACTGTAGATGTTAAATTGAACGGATTTCCAACTGCAAGAACCCATTGTCCAACTCTTACTTCATCGCTATTTCCCATTGGGATTGCTTTGAAATTTGAACCTTCTATTTTTAGAACAGCTATATCTGTTGATGGATCTGTTCCAACAATTTTAGCTGTATATTTAGAATTATCATTTAATATTACTTCAATTTCACTCGCATTATCAATCACGTGATTATTTGTAACGATGTAACCTTGTGAAGAGATGATTACTCCAGAGCCAGATCCTGAACCAAATTGTTTAAATTCTTTTCCTCCAGCACCTGGACCGTAGAAAAATTCAGAAAATAAATCTCGTTGAAAGTTTGTGGTAACTACTTTAGTTGTAACGTGAACAACTGAGTTTAATGAGTTTTCCGAAGCTTCTACAAAACTTTCTGAATTCATTGGTAAACCATCTAGACCTGTAAACTGTCCAATTGAATTTTTTCCATCGAATACGTTATCTGTATTATCGATTGGATTCGAAGATTGTAAAATTAAGTAAGCACCAAGTGGTAACATTCCACCTAGTAGTCCTAAACTAATGTTTTTAAGATTGCTTTTCATGTTGAATGTATTTTGTTTTAAAATTCCTAATGCGAATATAACGAAAGTGAAATATCACTTGTTACTACTAGGATGTTAAAGAATGTTAAGCAGAATTAGATGAAATTAACTTCTAATAATTTTCACAGAACCATCAATTCCAATTTTAATAATCTGAGATGGAGATGTCATGTTTTCTGTTAAACGTTCTTCAAGTGTTGCATCTACATTTTGTTTGATGCTTGAATCAATTTCAGAGAAATTTTTCGGAAAAGGGTGACCTGAGATGTTTGCAGATGTACTAACAATTGGTTTTTTAATAGATTTAATTAGTTTCAAACAATTTACATCTTTTGTGATTCTGATACCAACAGAACCATCTTCAGCAATAATTGATTTGGCAATTCCTTTGGCATCTGGATAGATAATGGTAAGTGGTTTTTCAGCAAAATCAGCTAAATCATAACAAACGGAAGGGAAATCAGGTATGTATTTTTCAACCATTTGAAAACTATCTACAAGAATAATAAAACTTTTTTCTGCCGGTCTATTTTTAATATGATTGATTTTTTGACAAGCTTCTTCATTTGTTGCATCGCAGCCAATTCCCCAAATAGTATCAGTAGGGTAAAGGATAACACCGCCGGCTTTTAATGTTTCAATTGATTTTTCTAAAGTATTCATTTTTGTATTTTACTATTTTAGTAAATCTGGTCGTTTTAATTTTGTTCGTTCAATTGCTTGATCTTCTCTCCATTGATCAATTTTCGCTGAATCTCCGGATAATAATATTGCAGGAACTTTCCATCCGTTAAATTCAGGAGGACGTGTATAAACCGGAGGAGATAATAATCCATCTTGAAAACAATCTGTTAATGCAGACGTTTCATCGTTTAAAACACCTGGAATCAATCGAACAACACTATCTACAACGATTGCAGCTGCTAATTCACCTCCTGATAAAACATAGGAACCAATTGAAATTTCTTTTGTGATATAATGTTCGCGAATTCGCTCGTCTACACCTTTATAATGACCGCAAAGAATCATTAAATTTCCTTTAAGTGATAAGGTATTGCATAAAGGTTGTTCTAATAATTCACCGTCTGGCGACATATAGATGATTTCATCATATGTTCTCTCGCTTTTCAACTTTTCAATCGCTGCTGCAATTGGTTCAATCGACATCACCATTCCTGCACCTCCACCATATTGGTAGTCATCTACATTTCGGTGTTTATTTGTCGAATAATCACGGATGTTATGGGTGTGAATTTCAACCAATCTTTTATCTTGAGCACGCTTCATGATAGAAGCTGCAAATGGACTTTCTAATAATTCTGGAAGAACTGTAAGTATATCAATACGCATAGTACAAAAATAAGATTTTATGTAGTAAAAACTTCGAATCAAATTAAAAAATCCTACAGATTCCTTTTACTTTCTTAATTCAATCTGATTTCAACAAAATCAACACTTCAGTGTTTATAGATAATAAAATAAGTAAAATGGCGACTATGTATCTTCGTTATCTTCGTAGGATATTCCAAAATATGGCACAAGAGAACGAATATAGAAGAAAAGAAGATAACGAAGAGGAAGTAGTTGAAAAAAAGGTAGATAAGAAATCTAAAAAGCCTGTTTCAATTAAAAATCCTATTGGTAATCTTTCGGATAGATTTGATAAGAAAAAAGTAAGAACATCAATCGGTGTGGGCTTAGTATTGCTTTCATTTTACATGTTTTTAGCATGTTTATCTTATCTTTTTACATGGAAAGTAGATCAAGATAGAGTTTTAGAGAAAGGATTATTTGAATTTTTATTTGACGGTAGCGAAGAGCCTGTTTCTAACTGGTTAGGGAAATTTGGTGCGTGGACTTCTCATTTGTTAATCTACAGATGGTTTGGTATTTCATCATTTGGAATTCCATTTTTAATCTTTATTTCAGGTGTTAAAATTGTTTTTAATATCGTTCTATTGCCGATTAGAAGATCGTATTCAATCACCATATTGTTTATGGTTTGGTCTTCTTTATTTTTAGGGTTTTTCGCAAATCAGGTGAATTATTTAGGTGGTTCTTTTGGTTATCACATCAATAATTGGTTAAGTCTTACAATTGGAGGTTTTGGAGGGTTTATGCTGTTTTTAGGGTTGTTATATCTAATTATTGTAATTCTTTTTAATCCTAATTTTACTGAATATTTTAATCGTTTATTTGGTAAAAACGAAGTTGAATTAGCAAATGAAGATAACGTCATCAGAACTTCTCACACTGTAAATCCTACTGATTTTAATGTCGTGAATACAATTAAAGACAATGAAATCAAAAAAGAATCGAAAGCTCAAATTTTCTTCGATGATGACGATGATGATGATATAGAAGAAGATGAGGATGAAGACGATTTAAGTGATTCAGAATTAGAAATAACGATTAAACAACCGGAAGCTAAAAAAGAAGTTCCATTTGAAAGTGATTTTGAAATCAATGTTCCAGAAAATGCTTTATCAGAACCACTTTTAGAGGATTCTATTTCGGATTCTGAAGATTTCTCTATTTCTGTAGCACCAGTTGAAGCTGAATTGTCGACAGACGAATTAGATGATTTAAGAACTGAATATGGTGATTACGATCCAACATTAGATTTAGCAAGTTATGTATTACCTCCGATTGATTTACTAAAAGATTTCGGTAAAGTTGGTATCAATATCAATAAACAAGAACTTGAAGACAATAAAAATAAGATTGTCGAAACACTTTCTCATTATAAAATAGACATTGCTAAAATTAAAGCTACGGTTGGTCCAACAGTTACACTTTATGAAATTGTTCCAGCACCAGGTGTTCGTATTTCTAAAATTAAAAACTTAGAAGATGATATCGCTTTAAGTTTAAGTGCACTCGGAATTCGAATTATTGCACCAATTCCAGGTAAAGGAACAATTGGTATTGAAGTGCCAAACAGTAGTCCAGAAATGGTACCTATGCGTTCGTTGATTGCTTCTGAAAAATTCCAAAATTGTGACTATGAATTGCCAGTTGTAATTGGAAAAACGATTACGAACGAAACATATATGTTCGACTTAACGAAAATGCCTCACTTATTAGTTGCAGGAGCAACAGGTCAAGGTAAATCGGTTGGTTTGAATGCAATATTGGTTTCTATTCTATATAAGAAGCATCCAGCGCAGGTTAAGTTTGTATTGGTCGATCCGAAGAAAGTGGAATTAACTTTATTTAATCGAATTGAAAGACATTTCTTAGCGAAACTTCCAGGTGAAGGAGATGCAATTATAACAGATACTTCTAAAGTGGTTAACACGATGAATTCATTGTGTATCGAAATGGATGATCGTTACGAATTATTGAAACAAGCTCAAGTAAGAACGATAAAAGAATACAATACGAAGTTCATAGCTCGTAAATTAAATCCAGAAAAGGGACATAGATACATGCCATACATTGTGGTGTTGATTGATGAGTTTGCAGATTTAATTATGACAGCTGGAAAAGAAATTGAACATCCAATTGCTCGTATTGCACAGTTGGCTCGTGCAGTTGGTATTCATTTAATAGTAGCAACTCAAAGACCTTCTGTAAACGTAATTACAGGTATGATTAAAGCCAATTTCCCGGCACGTATTGCGTTTAGAGTATTGTCTAAAATCGATTCAAGAACAATCTTGGATGGTTCAGGTGCTGATCAATTGATTGGACGTGGAGATATGTTGATTATGAGCGGTTCTGAATTGGTTCGTATTCAATGTGGATTTGTAGATACACCTGAAGTAGAAGCTATTTGTGAATTCATTGGGAATCAAAGAGCTTATCCAGAAGCATTGTTATTACCAGAATATGTTGGTGATGGTGCAGAAGCTGGTGGGGATTTTGATACTAACGAATTGGATCCAATGTTTGCAGATGCAGCGAGAATTGTTGTAATGCACCAACAAGGTTCAGCAAGTTTGTTACAACGTAAATTGAAATTAGGTTACAATAGGGCAGGACGTATCGTTGATCAATTAGAAGGTTTTAATATCATTGGTCCATTCCAGGGAAGTAAAGCAAGAGAAGTACTCTATGCAGACATAACAGCATTAGATGAATATTTAGCACAAAAGAATATTTTCTAATAAATAACTAAATTGTAAAAGGAGCGAGGTAGAGTTAAAACTTTACCTCGTTTTTTTATAGTGTAACTTAAGCTACAAAACAGAATCTTTTTTGAATTTAACTTTGTCAAAAAAATTAAACGTTATGACAATAGTAGATGTAAGAACAAGATCTGAATATTCTGGTGGACATGTAGCAAATTCTTTGAATATTCCTTTGAATGAAATTCAAGAAAGAATTGAAGAGTTAAAAGCATTATCACAACCCTTGATTTTATGTTGTGCTAGTGGAGGAAGAAGTGGTCAAGCGACTCATTACCTAAAAAGTATGGGAATTGATTGTGAGAATGGTGGTTCATGGTTAGATGTTAACGGTAACTATTAATAATAAAATATATGGGATTTTTAAGTAATTTATTAGGGATTAAATCTGTGGATTTTAAAGAATTGATGCAGAATGGAGCTGTTATTGTTGATGTGAGAACACCAGCGGAATATAATTCAGGACATATTAAAGGTTCAATTAATATGCCTTTACAATCATTGAACAATACAATGAATAAATTAAAAAAAGACAAACCGGTTATCACTTGTTGCGCTTCAGGAATGAGAAGTGGATCTGCTAAAGCGATTTTAAAATCGAATGGATTTAGTCAAGTTGAGAATGGGGGAGGATGGACTTCATTGAGATCTAAAATCTAATTAAATATCTTTAAAAAAGTAGGGAAACCTACTTTTTTAAATGAAACACCAACTTTTAGTTAAGAATTAGCGAATTAACTTAAAATGTTTATCAGATATTAATTGTTGATTTTCAATGTTATATATTTGTTAAGTTAAAAAAAAACAAAAAAAGATGTTTCAAACACTTGCAGATTTAAATAATGTACCTATCTTTGCACCCGTATTCGCAACGGCGATATACTAAATAAAGTAAAATATTAGATTCCGTAGCTCAGTTGGTAGAGCAATACACTTTTAATGTATGGGTCCTGGGTTCGAATCCCAGCGGGATCACAAAACAGAGTGAGAAACAAAACGAAAGTGATGATTTCTTACTCTTTTTTTTTTGACATAAAATTTTAGATTCCGTAGCTCAGTTGGTAGAGCAATACACTTTTAATGTATGGGTCCTGGGTTCGAATCCCAGCGGGATCACTGAAACAAAACGAGAAACATAATCAGGATGAGGATTGTTTCTCGTTTTTTTTTTTTTGTACCTACTTTTCATTCTATATCTCTATTTTTTAAGAATTATATTTTATAGGCTATCTAACTTGACATATTGCTATGAGAGAAAAAGATAAATTTTAATGAAATTAAACTCATTTAATGAATTATTAAAAATACCTCAAATTAAGGAATCAAATTAAGGTGAAAAATCGAAAAAAATGCTCTATTTGCAAAGCACCCATGGCGAAATGGCTATATGGAGAACCCAATTATGATGCATTAAAAGAACCATTACGAAACAAGGAAATCTTAATAGGAGGTTGTTGCCTTTCAAATCTTTCTCCTAAATGGGCATGTTTCAATTGTGGTTTTAGTTATAGAAAAGATGGTGTCGGTTTTTTAGATCATGAATTAATTGAAAAAACACAAGATAACAATTTATCTATCCTCTATTTACAAGATGATTTAGAGTCAAAAAATGAACAAACCTATAATCTTCCAAACAAAATAATCCAGTTATTTAACGATGATTTTTTGTTAAAAGAAACTTACCAAAAAAGTATTGGCTTTCATTTCCATGAAGGAGGTTATTCAGCCAATCATGAGGATATTCGCTATCTCGATGGAATCTTAATTTGGAATCAATACGATTCAACTTTTGATTACCTGAAATCTAATTTTGAAAAACAAGTACCACAAACTGTTTTTATCCTTCCCCTAAAAATCAAGAAAAAGTTGAATGCTTTTATCACTTCATCAAAATGGAAAAAGAATTATTTTCAACCAATTTTGGACGGAAAACAATGGGAAATGAAAAGATTGATAGAGAAGAATCTTAAAACGTCTTATGGTTCAAATGATTACCCTGATGTGTATTTAAAACTTTTTGAAATTTTAAAAGGTATAATGGATGACTTGTTTTGATATATCAGTATTTTTAATTTAATTTTTAAAAGAACTTTTACAACTATCGATATAATTACAATTTCAGTATATTTGTTATATGACCAAAAAAACACAAGTTATTTTATTGCACATTTTGGTGTGGATTCAATTTTTAATCCTTCCTTTGGTTTTCTTTCCTGCTCCATTTGAATTGGTTCAAAGTGGTGAGTCAGGCAAGTTTTTGTCGAGTTATATTATCACAAATGTTTTTTTAATTCTTATTTTTTATTTTAATTATTTATATGCTATTCCGAAGTATTATTTTAAACATCAATATTATACTTATGGTGCGATTGTTTCTAGTTTTATAGTGATTTCAATCGTCTTAGCTATTCTTTCAAAACATACACATCCTTCTCAATTTTTAGTGGATAGAGAATCCGATCCACCAGTAGTTGGAAGCATTTTGATACGACTCGTAATTGTTTTAGTGGCTTCATTTGGATTGAAAGTTTTTCAACGATGGAGAGAAACTGAAATTGAAAAATCAAACGTTGAATTGTCCTACTTAAAAGCTCAAATTAATCCACATTTTTTATTCAATACTTTGAATGGGATTTATGCATTAGCTGTTAGGAAATCAGATGATACTGCAGGTGCAATCGTTAAACTATCATCAATTATGCGTTATGTTATTAATGATGCAAAAGAGGAATATGTTTCCTTGGATAAAGAGATAAAATACGTTTCGGATTACATCGATTTACAAAAAATGCGTTTAAATAAATACGTAAAAGTTATTTCAAATGTTGAAGGAAATTCAGTAGGTAAAAGAATTGTTCCGATGTTATATATTTCATTTATTGAAAATGCATTTAAGTATGGAGTGAGTACTGAAGGTGAAAGTTTAATTGAAATTCAACAAACCATTTTCAGAAATGAATTAACGATTAAAGTCAAAAATACAATTGTTCATCAAAATCAGATTGATTCCAAAGTAGAAGAGACAGGAATTGGAATAGATAATTCACGTTTACGTTTAGAACAAACGTATGCGGGTAAATTTCAATTATTGATTGATAAGAATGAAGATTATTTCATAGTTGAACTTAAAATAGAACTAAAATGATTAATTGTATTGCCATAGATGACGAACCTTTAGCACTAGAAATCATTGAATATTTCTGTGAATCTATCCCTTTTTTGAATTTACAAAAGACTTTTACTAACGCTTCAGAAGCGGCTAAATACATTTCAACGAATTCAATTGATTTACTTTTTCTAGATATTCAAATGCCAGATATTTCTGGTATTGAATTTTATAAACAAATTCAGCAAAACACGATGGTAATTTTCACAACTGCTTATAGTGAATATGCAGTTGAAGGTTTTAATTTGAGTGCAATAGATTATTTATTGAAACCATTTGAACAAGAACGTTTTAAACAGGCAGTCGACAAAGCACAATCGTATTTTAATTTTTTATATCAAACTGAAAAAAATACGATTCAATACCTCTATGTTCGATCTGAATATAGCTTAGTTAAGATCCCATTCAATGAAATTCTTTATATAGAAACTTTGGATGATTACATTAAAATTCATCAATTAGGTAAAAAACCAGTTTTAACGTTGATGAGTATGAAAAGTATCAATGAAAAATTACCCGATTCAGAATTTATTCGTGTTCATCGTTCCTACATTGTACCATTTAACCGAATTGAATCAGTAAGAGGAAAGTTGATTAGTATGGGGATTACAGAAATTCCTATCGGAAAAAGTTATGAAGAAGTATTTTTTAAAGCTTATGTTTCAAAATCATTTTAATTATTTTATCAACATAATTTATAGTTTTTAACATTCTTCGCAATCACTTTAACTATAAGGATTTTATTAAATTAAAAATTCAGTTGAAAAAGGATTTATAGATAGGTACTATACTAAATGCTTTTAGTTTTTTTTGAAAACTTCGAAAATTATGTTTTAACTTTGTCCCATAGATTTAGTGTATTTAAAACAAATTTATGGTAACGAAAATAAACTATACCCCAATAAGGCGTTATTGCGTCTTATTACTACTCTTGTGTGTCGCCCCCACACTCTTTTCTCAAACGAAGCAAATTTTATCTTCAACAGAAGTTGAAATGATTGCAAAAAGTAACGTTGAATTAGAAAAACAATCTTTTGAAAATGTTTTTACAGATTTCGAACTTGTATTTGATAAAAATATAAGCAAAGAAGTTTTTGAAAAACATTCTCAAAATTTCTCTTCAATCGCACTAAATGCATCATTATTAACATTTACAGTTAAGAAAGATGATGCTTATTTAGTAGAAAAACTAATTCAAGATTTCGAAACAAAAGGAATCAAGTTAAAAACCAGAAAATCAGTCGATTTTAGATTT
>Ga0315907_10000475_pt1 | contig 58126 bp, 53 predicted proteins | sample LakEriMetagenome_3_FD_203525 | JGI IMG/M metagenome (GOLD analysis project Ga0315907, IMG submission 203525) | Freshwater fungal communities from buoy surface, Lake Erie, Ohio, United States - Buoy 12 MA123 | ecosystem: Environmental > Aquatic > Freshwater > Lake > Lake biofilm | place: USA... | reverse complement strand
ACACAGTGCGCAATGAAGCAAAGCGTCGCGAGGCACAGGCTGAAGAGCTTGCCGCACGCGCCGCTGAAGCTACAAACCGCGTAAAGGGAGAGCTTATGGCAGATGGCGACATGGAAGAAGAGACTCCATCTGAAGAGGAAATGCCAGAAGAGCAGATGCCCGCTGAAGAAGAGTACGAAAAGAAGCCAATGACAGAGGCTTCTACTGTTGAAGAAGTTGCAACCGAATTGTCAACCGAAACAGAAACAATTGCAGAAGCTGCAACAGACCCGGAAGCCGCGGAAGATACCGCTGCCGATGCGCCTGCTGAAGCAGAAGCAAGCACACAAGAAATCACAACCGCTCTCGAAGTAGAGCAGGAAGGTCAGGAGGCAACAATGACTGCCGCCGCAAACGAAGAGGGCCAGGACGTCTCGTTCCAGGCTCCCGCTGACCGTGCACCAATCCAGGTTCGCGAGGTTGCTCCGGTGGTCATCACCGCAGGCGCCGACATTCCTGGATACACGGCTGGCGCCGAAATGAGCGATGCCAACGACATCGCTGAAGCCATGGTCTCCCGCCTGCACGGTCTACGCCGTGTCAAGGGTGGCGACGGCGAGCAGCATATCGTTGCGTCTATCACCACCAAGTACCCAGAGTCTCGCGTTCTTACCCAGGACACAGAGTCGAACGTCGCCAAGATCAAGGCAGTTGCTTCCCCCGAAGCACTCGTCGCGTCTGGTGGCCACAGCACTCCGTTCGAGGTTCGTTACGATATCTTTGGGTTCGGTACAACTGACAGAGCAATCCGTGACTCGCTCCCGCGCTTCGCAGCAGACCGTGGCGGTATTCGCTACATTCTGCCCCCAGTGCTCGGCGACTACGGCAACGCTGTCGGTGTGTGGACAAACGCCACAGACACCAACCCAGGTACAGATGTCAAGGCAAGCCTCACCATCACTGCTGCGACAGAGACAACGGTATCGACAGACGCCGTAACTCTCCAGCTCCAGTTTGGTAACCTCATGACACGCGCGTACCCGGAACTAGTTGCACGCCACAACGAGCTCGCTCTCATCCAGCACGCTCGTGAAGCTGAGCAGTACCTCGTCAGCAAGATCTCTGATGCCTCGACAGCGGTTACGTCGTCGAGCCTCATCGGTGTTGCTCGCGACTTCCTCGTTCAGGTTGGCCGTGCGGCGACTGCGTACCGTTCGCGTCACCGTCTCGATCCCACCCAGCAGCTCAAGGTCATCGCACCGTACTGGATCAAGGACGCCATGCGTGCGGACCTCGTTCTGTCGATGCCTGGTGACAGCACACTGAACGTTGCTGACTCGGAGATCGAAGGCTACCTCGCGGCTCGCGGCGTAAGCATCACATGGTCGCTTGACCTCGATGTTTTCGGCGCACAGAGCAGCGGCGGCATGACAGAGTTCCCGGACTCGTTCACCTGGTACCTCTTCGCGGAAGGAACATTCCTCTTCCTCGACGGCGGCACACTCGACCTCGGCATCATCCGCGACTCGACACTCGTCGGGACCAACGACTACAAGATGTTCGTTGAAACCTTCGAGGGCATCGCAAAGGTTGGTATCGAGTCGATCAAGGTAACATCGACCATCTCGGTCAACGGTGTGGCAGCTGCCCTCCGTGACACCACTGGTGGTGCGACAGCGGCCGCGATCGAGTACTGATCCGAGCACACTAGCTACCAACTAGCTACGTAAGCTGAGAACGCCCTTCCGGGGCTAGCGTTAAGTGACGCTCCGGAAGGGCTACTCGGTCGATTGAAACGAACAGAGGATTACAAATGGCTTTTCCAAGAAATGGCGTAGTAGAAGCTCCAAAAATTGTCCCGTCTGAGTACGGGCTACTTGCCGTTATCAAGCCAGAAAACTCTAACGACGAAGACAGATGGATTCGCGGCTTTTCACAGGAGTGGGCGACAAGCCTCTACTCCGCGAAGTTGTGGGACGATACAGATACTACAAGCGATACGGTGGCGTCAGATGCTTCACCGACGTACTACACTGAAATTAAGCCATTCTTCATTGAAGTAGAAGAAGTAGTATCAACACTTGGTTTTCTTGGTTTAGACAGAATTGACAGAATTAAGAAGCAGATTGACGGCGTAACTCAAAAAGCTTTGGAACAAGAGCTGTGGGACGGCGCGATTCGTCAAGGAGAAAGTCACAGCAACGCTGCTCTTTCAAGCGCGAGCGCGACTGTTCTTAACAGCGGCACTGCTTTAAATGCCGCAAGAGCACTTGCTCTTCTTGATTACACTATTTCGCAGACATCTCCGTGTGGCGAAGGTGGCGTTATACATATGACAAGAGACGCCGCTGCTCTGCTCTCCAGTAGTTACATGATTTTTCACAAGGAGAATCACCTACAGACAGTCAGCGGTACTCCGATCATCGTTGGGTCAGGCTACTCTGGCACTGGCCCGACTGGGGCTACTGGAGCGACAGCGTCTTCGACAAACAAATGGATGTACGCCACTGGAACAGTAAAGGCGTACGTCGGCAAGATTGATGTCGTAAATGACAAGATGTCTCAGGCATATGACGTTGATGGAAACCAGAATGACATGCGGCTCAAGGCAATTCGCCCGGCCGCAGTTTACTTCGACACGACGGTTCACCTAGCTGTTAGAGTAGATCTATCAGCCGCACTATAGTTAATCACTCAAGGAGAAAAAACTAAAATGGCAACTCAAGACTATGCCGCGAGTATTCAGGGAGTGTCAATTCGCGTGACGCGTCTTGATGCTGCTGGAAACTTGCTTAATGACCCAGGCGATAGCTACACAACAAGCGCGTTCATGCGCGTGTCGTTCACACCTGAGTACGAAGAAGGCGATGAAATTGTAGAAAAGTCGGCTAACGGCGTAATCTGCGTTTCGTACAAGGCGCCTGACACCCTCAAGCGCGTAACTCTCGAAGTCGCGATCTGTGAGCCGGATCCGGAGCTTTCGCAGCTCATGTCTGGCGGTCTACTGCTTCGCAAGAACATGGGCACCTACGCTTCACCGGACCGCAAGAGCATCGGCTGGGCGGCTCCTGCCGTCGGCGACGACCCGGCGGGCAATGGCGTCGCCATCGAGGTTTGGTCGTTCGCTGTAGCCGATGGCAAGCGTGCGTCTACTCTCCCGTATTTCCACTGGGTCTTCCCGTACTGCCGTCTTCGTCAGTCCGGCGACAGAGTCATCGAGAACGGCATGATGGCAAGCACCTTTGAAGGTTACGCTCTTGGAAATACCGCGTTCTCAAGTGGTCTGGATGAGAGATGGGAGTTCCCGGTCGCAACAGAGCGTCCGTACTCCTACGCTCGTGCATCTTGGGCGCCGACTGGTCGCAAGGGCTTCTACGAGTGGCACGGTGACATCACCAAGACCATCTCGAACAGCGCGCGCACTGGCTCGACTGCAACTCTTACAACCTCGACTGCACACGGCTTGCGCGTAGGTGACGAGATCACAGTATCTGGCACAAACGGCAACCCGTCGCTCGAAGGTACATGGACAATTGCAACTGTGCCGACAACCACGACGTTCACTTACACGACTACAACAAGCGGCACAATCACTTCCGCTGCGGACACTGGCACGGTACTGTGCACGGCGAACTCCTGGACAGTCACTGACTTCCTATCGCAGGGTTCAACAACAGCGTACAACATGCCTGGTAACTCCGACTACAACGCGGACGAAGACATCGACTTCATCATCGCGTCTAGCGAGGACCCGACGTCGTAGTTTACGAACAGTCATAACCAGCCTGTGTAGGCGGCGCGTCTTTAGTATAGAATTACTTAGACGCGTCGCCTACGCATTTGCGACGAGATACGAGGACACATGTCTAATCTGTGGATTACACCAGAAGAGCTTGGAGTTTACGCAGAAACTGAGTTTGCGTACGAAGCAGCTAAGGCTGCTTCCTATTTGATGTGGTCACTGTCCGGTAGAAAATACAGTGGAGTAACTACCGTCACCGAGCGATACGTATGTGCTACGCTTTCCTACAGATACGGGCCGTCAGTAAGAAATAACAAGGCTGAGCTTGTTCTGGGCGACATATACAACATTCCGTACACAGATATGGACTCGTACACGGCTGTAACAAGTGACGGTCTTTCTCCACAGTCTCGCCTGCGCCTTCGCGGAAGGCCGGTGACTAAGATCCATTCGATAAGAAACAGGTCCGGAGTAGTAATTGATGAAAATAGCTACTATCTTGTAGACCACTCGACGATTCAAGCAACTTCTGGGTCAAGATGGACCCCGTGCGACGTAGAAGTAACGTACACGTATGGCGTAGAGCCACCGACGCTCGGCAAGCTCGCCGCGCGAACACTGGCTTTTGAGTTCTGCAAACTGTGGAACGGCGACGATGACTGCATGCTCCCCCAGCGCGTAACTTCAGTGTCTCGTCAGGGTGTGTCGTACACTATTCTTGACAGTCAAGAGTTTATAGACGATATGCGTACAGGCTTGTACGTAGTTGACATGTTCCTCAAGTCTGTGAACCCGGACAAGGCTAGAGCGAGGGCAAGAGTATTTACCCCAGACGTGCCAAGAGCGCGTAGGTACACTCCTAAGGCGCTTAAATTGGCTGCCAGTGGTATGGACATGGTTGTAACAGCGGGCGGTACAGGGACAGTAGATATCGCTCTAGAGGACATAAACGCACTGTTTCTTGTAGAAGACCTCGGCTGGTCCCCGTACATAATCGTTAGAAATTATGCGGAAAGCGCGTCAGTAACATTGGACGACGTAGTCTCCTTGAGCGACCCAACGCCTGTGACGAGAACCGTCACTAACAAGTCGCTAACTTCAAACGTTGCAACACTAACAACTAGCGTCGCGCACGGGCTCTATCATGGCGCGACAGTAGTGATCTCAGGCGTTGACGCTACATTTAACGGAACATACACCGTCGACAACGTGCCTTCATCAACAACGTTCACGTACTCAAAGACAGCGGCTAACGTGGCATCTACAGCGTCTTCTGGAACAGTTACCGCGGCTACCGATGACAGGGCAGAGATCGTAGTTGACTACGACGACGTTCTCAAAACGCTCGGAAAAGTTGACCCCGGAACGTATGATCTGTACGCGCAAAGAACCGTTGGCTCGACTGTAGAAACAACCTACATTGCTTCAGGTAACATATCAATATCTCTGGCATCTTCACTTGTCAGCGCTTACACACTAGGATAGCTCGTGGGGATTGTTGACGTATCTGGCATCTCAGAAGATGTAACGAACATTGTAGATTTCATGGACGCCGTCCTCGAGAGACTGGAAGATGTCTTTGAGTCGTACAACGTCCCGCTGCCAGCTAGGCGGTACTGGACAGTTGGTCAACCAGCGATTGACTGCGAGCAACTGGTAGTCACGCTGATTCAAGTGTATTTAGGACCACCTGGCGATCAAGCGTCTTCTCCGCAGAGATGCAACATGCCAAGAACGGCGGTCATGAGCGTAATGATCGCTAGAGAGATCCCAGTCGTCGGGCAAAATGGTAGACCGCCGACCGCCGAGAAAATCAATGAAGCCGCGAAGATCTCGGCGATAGACGCGTACACGTTTATGCAGTCGATCAACGTTTTTGACGTCTGGGAGCCGGGTGGCTACGGAGTTGGAGTAATCGCGACCGCCGACATTCAAGAGCCGCAGGGTGGTTTTCAAGTAGTGAATATGCAGCTCACGATGGCGATCCCGTAATGGCTAAGAACGTAGAAATAAAGTTCAAATCAAACGACATCGGCATGTACTACACTCTGAAGTCCGCTAATGGCCCGGTTGGTAGACACATGAGAACCAAGGCAGAGCTTGTTCGCGAATTGGCACGAGTACGCGTCGGCAAACGAACTGGAGCTCTTGCGATGTCGCTGTACATTAATCAGTCTGCTACACTGACTGGTCAGACGATCGAGATTGGCTCAAAGCTACCGTACGCGCTGATGCATCACGAAGGCACTAGGCCTCACGTCATTCATTCAAGAGACGGCGGCACTCTTCGCTTTGCTAGCAAGGGGAGAGTGGTGTACGCGCGAACAGTTATGCACCCAGGAACTAAGCCAAATCGGTACCTGGCTGATTCGCTTCCTTTGATAATATAGCAACGACGCGTTGCGTTCATACGACACTACGACTATCACGGAGAAATCAAGATGGCAAGATTCAAGGACTTTGGCTCAGCAGGCGGAAACCCAAATGCAGAACCAATTATGTTTCGTCTTCACGATGAAGAGTTTACCTGTAGACCGGAGATCCCCGGCAAAACTGTGCTAAACCTCGTTGCAAGATCTTCTAATGAAGATGACCCGGGAGCGGCTGCTACAGTCGTGACTGACTTTTTCAAGACTGTTCTTATGCCAGAGAGCAGAGGCCGATTTGACGCGCTTGCAGAAGATCCAGAGCGCATCGTAACGATGGATACTCTAAGCAAGATCATCGAGTGGCTCGTGGAGCAGTACACTGACCGCCCTACGGAGCGGCCAGAAGTTTCCTCGAGTGGGGAATAGACCTCTGGCCGTACGTAAACGGCAAGGCAGTAGCGAGCGGAATAAACTTAGCAGAACTCGACTCTGCTGATTTAGTAGACGTTCTTCATTTCTTCTTTGAAGAAGACGCGAACGTCGCGTCTGGAGAACAGGCAGAAGCTCGCGACAAGATGAGAGAAACGGTGTACAGGGACCTGTACAAGCGCGCGTATAGATACGGGTCTGGTTCTTCTCGCGTAAATGACTTTAGTCAAATTGACGATCCGTACGGAGATGACCTCCCAACCCCTGTTGACCCTCTACTTCGCTCTTTTGAAGTGAAACCATACGTCCCTCCGACGAGCTTTGACGGCACGTCTTCTCGACCGTTCGGGTCGGTTCTTGACGCTCCACTAGGCTAGTTGTAAGTGTAGTAAGATTATGCATGACGCAGGTGAAGGAGGTGAAGTGACATGGCGATCGTCGGTACAGCATCTGTACGCATTTCAGCGATAACTACAGGCTTTGAGGCTGAGATCTATCGAGCTCTCAAAAGAGTAGAAGCGATGGCCGATAGAGGGCCTATTTCTGATCTTTTTACGTTTGACACAAAAAGCTTTAAACAGTTATCGCGCGAAGCCGACGGTACATACGAAAGCATAAACCAACTTATACGAGTAGCTTACCGTATGCAAGGCGCGATCGCCGCCGCTGTGCCGATCGTCGCTCAGTTGGTAGCTGGGTTGTTTGCCCTCGGCGCGCAGGCTGCTGCCGCCGCGCCCGCGTTGATTGTTTTGCCGGCAGCGATGACTGCGATTATGCAGGCAGCGATCACCGCTAAGCTCGCGCTTGGCGGAGTGTTTAAGGCCGTTGGAGAACTTGGCAAACAAAAAACCGGCGGAGTAGATCGGATGCCGGCAAAGCTCGCGGCAATTGCAAACGCGCAAACTCGGCTGAAAGCTGCTCAGGACGCGCTAAATAGATCATATCGCGAGGCGGCAGAAAGACTGCAGCAGCTTGGGTTTGACTCTGAAGACGCCGCGATCTCGCAGGAGAGATCAGCAATGGCTCTTGAAAGCGCGAGAGAGACGTTGGCACGCGTACAAGATTTGCCGCCGAACTCGAGAGCAAGAAAAGAAGCAGAGCTCGCTTTCAAAGAAGCAGATCTAAACTATCGCCGTGCAATTGATAGAAGCAACGACCTAGCTGAAGAGCAAGACAGAGTCACGAAAAACGGCACTCTCAATGCTGAAGAGCAAATCGAGCAATCAGATGAAGTAGTGCGGGCAAAGCGCGAGGTAGAAGAAGCCACACGCGAACTTGCAAAGGCGCAAAAAGATCTCAACTCATCGACAGCGTCTGGCCTTACTGAGTTCAATAAACTGTCTAAGGCTGCTCAAGAGTTTGCAAAGTATTTAGTGTCTCTAAAACCAGAGATACAGAAGCTCAAGGATGCCGCGGGCGCAGAGCTGTTTGGGCCGCTACAAGACGCTATTCAAAATCTAGTAGACAACTTTTTTCCAAGACTAATCCCCCTGCTGCGTAGAACGGGCAAGGCTCTCGGAGAGACTGCTAAAGACTTCTCTGAAATAGTGACAGAGGCAGTCAACCTTCGCAACTTTGAGACGGTCGGAAACACAAACATATACATTATCGAACGTCTTGGAAAAGTAGTCGGCAATTTATACTCTGCGTTTATTTCATTATTGGCGGCTGCAGGGCCATTAGTGCGAAGGTTTGCCGACTGGGTAGTTGAGCTAACTGAGGGGTGGCGCAGATCAAAAGATAGCGCTGACGAGATGAGCCGCCTCACTGACATGTTTAACAAGGCGGGAGATGTTGCCGCGCAGCTTGGCGACATCTTTGGGAACCTCGCCGGTGGAATCATGAACATGGGCAGAGCTGCGTCTGGCCCTGGCAGCGGCGGCCAGATGATCTTTGACGCTCTTGAACGATCTACAGAGCGATTTAAAGACTGGTCGAAGGCAGTGCTTGAAGATGGCTCACTTGCGGAGTACTTTAGACACGCATCGACTGGCTTCATGAAGATTGCAGAAATTGTTGGAAAAGTCTTCAAGATCATAATGAAGTCTGCAACTGCAGACGAAAACTTTGTCGTTCTTGACTCCATCTCTCGCGCAGTAGACAACCTTGGTAAGGCGTTTAACGAAATTGTAGGATCTGGCCCGGCGTTTGGCCGCTTTATCGAGTCGTTTAGCAGGATCATGCTCGTGACATCCGAGTCCGGAAGCATTGAGGTATTCTTTAACATTCTCACGAAGGCAATGAACGCGTTTAGCTCATTGATGGAGAACGAGGTAGTTAGGCAGATCTTTAAGTTCTTGGCAGCGTGGCACGCAGCGCGATTAGCTTTCGGCGTCATTATGAAAGTCTTTACGACAGTCGCTATGTACATGCTCGGCGCATTTCGAGCGATGTACAGTTCGGTAAGCACTTTAGTAAACATCTTTTCAAAAATAGGGATACCGGCTGGAGCTACTGCAGCCATCTTTGCTATAGTCGCGATACTGATTCTTGCGTACAAGTATAGCGAAAAATTCAGAAAGTCTATTGCAGACCTAGTAAAGGTTGTTATTGGAGAACTCAAGGCCGCATGGAAAGAAGTCTCCGACGCGTTCAAAGCTGCCTTCGGCGGGATGGGCAAAGAAGGCATTAACTTTGGCAATATCTTTAGAAATATCGGAGATTTTCTTTCTAAGACCTTAGTGCCCGTGCTTAGAGTGATTCTGGTCGGAGCGATCAGAGCGCTTGCAAATTCATTTGTTTTCATTATCAAGGTAGTCGCTAACGTAATTAAGATTTTCAACGGGCTTGTCAAGATATTTGGCGGAATCATTAAGCTCTTTAAAGGCGACTTTAAAGGAGCTCTTGGCAGTTTTAAAGACGGCATATCCTCAATTCTTGGCGCGATTGGGGGCATAGTAAAAGCCGCGTTTTCAGCGATAATTGACGGAATCAAAGACGCGCCTTTGATGCGCCCCATCATTTCAATGTTCTCCAAGGCATTCGGAGCCGTTGGCAAAATTATTGGACCTATCATCGACGGGATTTCAAAGGTAATTAGCCCAGTAGCAAACGCTTTGAAGCCTGTAATTAAGGTAATAGTGTTCATCGCGAAGCTGATTAGGAACATCTTCTACATCGCGTTCCTAATCGTCTTTACAACAATCGGCATCATTATTGCTGAGATGTGGCGCAAGCTCAAGTCATTGGCTGAAATAATTGCAAAGAAACTTGGCGGAGCAGTAAAGAAGTTCAAGGACATCGCTGTCATTGCATTTGCAGCAATTGGCGGCGTAGTCATGATCATGTATGCGCTAATATCCGGCGGCGCAAAAGCGGCTTTTGCCTTTCTTAAAAAGACGTTTAACAACATTCTCCCGATCGCAAAGCGTGTGTTCAGCGCGATGTCTGAAGCGTTCAGCAAGGCGTGGGACGTCATCTCAGAAGCGGTGCCGTGGGCCTGGAACAATGTCATTAAGCCAACGTTTGAGAAGATCAAAGAAGTCTGGGAAAAAGTCTTAAGTGGAGTCAGATGGGCGTTTGAAAACATTTGGCCTAAGATCTGGGGCGGAATTCAGTGGGCCTGGGAGAATGTCATCAAGAAGGCGTTTAGCCTCATCTTGTCGTATTGGAAGTTTGTCATCAAGGCTATTAGGTGGGCGTTTGAAAATGTGTGGCCCAAGATCTGGGGCGGAATTCAGTGGGCCTGGGAGAATGTCATCAAGCCGGCGTTCACAAAGATCTTTGAAGCGTTTAAGTTTTACTGGGGGCTGATAAAGCAAGCGTTTGATCTCGTGTGGCCGTACATTTGGACTGGTATTCAGTGGGCATGGAACAACGTCATCAAGCCTGTATTTGGAATGCTTGGCTCAGTATTTAGTGCCGTATGGAGCAAGATCAAAGCCGCGTTTGATCTCGTGTGGCCGTACATTTGGACTGGTATTCAGTGGGCATGGAACAACGTCATCAAACCAACGTTTGAAATGTTAGGAACGGTGTTTAGCACCGTGTGGAACGGAATCAAGACAGCGTTTGATTTCGTGTGGCCGTACATTTCAGGCGCGATTTCGTTCGCCTGGGAGAATGTCATCAAGCCAGTGTTTGATCTACTTGGCTCGGTGTTCAGCGCCGCATGGGACAAAATTAAAGCTGCTTTTGACGTCGTGTGGCCGGCAATCTGGGGTGGAATTCAGTGGGCTTGGAACAACGTCATTCAGCCTGTATTCGGCAAGATTAGTTCTGTGTTCAAGGCCGTGTGGGACGGGGTAAAAGAGGCGTTCAGTGACGTCTGGGGCGGAATCAAGAAAGCATTCACGGACTTTCCAGGATTCATCAAAGAGATATTTAACAAAGTCATTGGCTTTTTCAATGGTCTTTTTGATGGCATTGTAGAAGGATTTAAGCAGATTCCGACGCTGATTGGCAAAATCTGGGACGGTGTAATAGATCTCTTCCGAAAAGGCATCAACCTCATTATCGACGGGTTTAACAACACTCTTGGCGGAAAGAAGTTCACTCTTCCAGGAATTCTTGGCGGCGGCACGTTTGGTTTTGACAAGATCAATCCAATTGGCTCTGGTAAAAAGAACGACCCTGAGCAGATCATCACCGGCGGTTATCGTGACATTCCTGGGCTTGCACTTGGCGGCACTGTTCTTCCGCGAGCAGGCGGAACACTCGTAAGAGTAGCCGAGGCTGGGCGGCCTGAAAGAGTAGAGCCTCTCGACCCAGACGGTCTATCAAAGCGCGATAAAGCGATGATCGCGGCGTTGACCGGCGGACTTTCCGGTGCGTCGATCAACGTCTACCCTTCGGCGAGAATGGACGAGGTAGAGCTAGCGTCACTTGTTAGCAGACAGATCGCATTCCAACTTAGAAAAGGCGCTGCATAAGTTATGATACAGCTAAATAATTGTACGAAACGGAGAACATCGTGGCAACGTATCTAATTGACGGTACGACACCTATCCCAGAGAACGGTGATACAAACTGGGGAACTACCCTAAACGCGGCAATTAACGCGATTGACGGAAGATTTACCTATCAAAGCGCATCGAGCATACCCGCGACAAAGGCTCTCGCCAGCGGCGTAGTCGGGACGACTCTTGCAAGCAACGTTCTGTTCTCGAGTCTGACTTCTCTGGGGACTCTTACCGCGCTTGCTGTGTCCGGAAACGTTGTCATCACCGGTGACCTGACAATCAACGGTACGACCACGACGATCAACACGACGACGCTGAACATCTCCGACAACGTCATTGTGCTAAATAATGACGTCACTGGCTCTCCTACTGAGAACGCGGCGATTGAAATTGAACGTGGCACTTCTACAAACGTGCAGATTCGCTGGAACGAAACAGACGACCGGTGGGAGTACACCAACGACGGCAGCACATACGCCGTTTTCAATGCCGCGGCTAGCATTACTGGAACTACTCTTGCGTCTAACGTTGTCTCCTCATCACTCACAAGCGTCGGAACGATTTCCTCTGGTACATGGAACGGTGGAGTTGTTGCGGGCCAGTACGGCGGCACAGGAGTCGCCAACACGGGCAAGACGATTACGCTTGGCGGCAATCTTGAGACAAGCGGTGCCTATAACTTGACTCTGACTCTTGGCGCAACTACGTCATTGACATTGCCGTCTTCTGGCACTCTTGCCACGCTTGCTGGCTCAGAGTCTCTGACAAACAAGAAACTCGGCAGCCTCACAAGCAACGGCATCGTCACAACATCTGGTGGAGACGGTACGCTAAGCGTTACCAGCACAACGGGATCTGGCGACGCAGTTCTTGCTACGAGCCCTGCCCTGACAACTCCTTCAGTTGCTACCAGCATCACAACTGCGAGCGCGTCGTTTGCTCTTGTCAATACCGGCGCGACAACGGTGAACTTTGCGGGAGCTGCTACAACTCTAAGCATCGGCGCGGCAAGCGGCACGACGACTGTGAATAACAGCCTTGTCGTGACAGGCGACCTCACCGTAAACGGCACTACAACTACTGTCAATGCGACAACGATCTCAGTTGATGACAAGAACATCGAACTTGGCTCTGTGTCTAGTCCGTCGGACGTGACAGCTGACGGTGGCGGTGTCACTCTTAGAGGCACTACAGATAAGACTCTCAACTGGGTAAGCTCTACCGCGGCGTGGACGTCGTCCGAGGATTTCAACCTATTGTCTGGCAAAGTCTACGAGATCAACGGAACAACTGTTCTCAGCGCTACTGGCCTTGGTTCAAACGTTGTCTCCTCATCACTCACAAGCGTCGGAACGATTTCCTCTGGTACATGGAACGGTGGAGTTGTTGCGGGCCAGTACGGCGGCACAGGAGTCGCCAACACGGGCAAGACGATTACCGTCAGCGGGAACACTACAATTGGTTCAAGCACTCACACGGTGGACTTTACAACCTCTGGAAACACCTCAGTCGCGCTTCCTGCCACGGGAACTCTTGCCACACTTGCTGGCTCAGAGTCTCTGACAAACAAGAAACTCGGCAGCCTCACAAGCAACGGCATCGTCACAACGAGCAACAGTGACGGCACGCTCAGCGTTACTAGCACTACCGGCTCTGGGAGCGTTGTTCTTGACACGAGTCCAAACCTCACGACTTCGCTTACTACAGGCAGCACAACCTTTGCACTAGTCAACACTACTGCAACGACAATCAACTTTGCAGGCGCGGCAACCGCGCTTAGCATTGGCGCTTCCTCTGGCACTACAACAATCAACAATGGCCTGACCGTCAGTGGCACGACAGTTCTTGGGCCGGCGTCAATCGTAGCGCAGTCATCGAGCTACACGCTTGCAACTTCCGACGCAGGCAAGGTAGTTGAGATGACCAACTCGACGGACGCTGTTCTGACAGTTCCGCCAAACAACACAGTGCCAATTGCAATTGGCACTCAGATTACGGTTGTTAGAAACAGCACTGGCAAGGTTCAGTTTGCCGCTGGCGCCGGAGTGACAATTCTTTCTGACTCGTCCAAGCTGTTCCTCGCAGTGCAGTACGCCGCGGGAACGCTGATCAAGCGTGACACAAACGTTTGGTATCTCATTGGCAACTTGGCGGCTTCATGACGACTCGTATTGTTGGCGTTGAATCGAGTAGCGGAGGTGGCGCTGGTGCTCCCGGCGTGCCTCTAAACTTGTCACCGACGCTTCGGTACGACAGTGGCCTTGGCGCGTTTGTCGTCGACCTAACTTGGAACGCGCCGGTATCCAACGGCGGATCAGCAATAACTGACTACGCAGTTCAATATTCTTCAGATGACGGCAGCTCGTGGAACACGTTCTCAGATGGCACGAGTTCTTCTACTTCTGCGACTGTGACAGGCCTTTCAGGGGCAACCACGTACGTTTTTCGCGTCGCGGCGGTCAACGTAATTGGCCAAGGCCCATACACGGCGAAGTCTTCACCTGTCGAGATCACCGCCTCAAACCCAGATCCGCCAACAGGAGTCTCCGGTACTCGAGGGAACGCGCAGGTCAGTCTTACTTGGACTGCTCCAGGGAACACTGGCGGAGTCGCATTGAGCGACTACGTAATTCAGTATTCTTCCGACAGCGGCAGCAGTTGGAACACCTTCAATGATGGCGTGTCTACGGCAACGTCGGCAATTGTAACTTCCCTAATTAACGGCACGAGCTACATCTTCAGAGTAGCTGCAGTAAACAACGCTACTCTGCAAAGTTCTTACTCGACGCCGTCTTCTGCTGTGACTCCAGCGACTACGCCTTCTGCTCCGACGTCTCTTGTATCTACTCCGGGGAACCAACAGCTGTCAATTGCGTTTACTGCTGGCTCAAATGGTGGAGATGCGATTACAAATTATCAGTACGCGCTGTCTACTAACGGCGGTTCATCGTACGGCGCATGGACTGCGTTTAGCCCAGCTGACACGACGTCTCCTGTAGTAATCACGGGTCTCACGAACGGTCAAGCATACTACGTAAAGCTTCGAGCGATCAACAGCGTTGGAGATGGTGCTGAATCTTCTCCTGTCTCAACAGGGACTACTCCGCGCGGGCTGCCAATTGTAAACAGCATCACTGTTGACAGATTCAACCAAGATCGCGCGACGTTCAACGCAACAATTAGCGCCAATGGCGGGACGTTGTCGTCCGTCACTTTTCAGTACTCGACTTCGAGCGGATTTGGGACATACACGGAGAAAACAGCCGTCGGGACGACAGACGCGTACTTCAATGAAACAGGGCTTCCCGTCGGAACCCTACACTACGTCCGAGTAGCTGCGACAAACGAAGCAGGAACGACAACAAGTTCTTCTACGAGTTTTACGACGTGGGGTATCAAAGAAACTGTTCTGACTCAAAGCGACGGCAATAGAACGATTCCAACAATTACTCCTCGCGGTGGATCAAGAATCAATCCATCAATTATTGAAGTAGTGATCTTTGGCGGAGGTGGAAACTACGGAACATACGGAGCTGCGGGTGGCGGTGGCGGCTATCGAAGCAGTGCGTCAATAGAAGTCACGGACAGCAGCGGATATGTTTCGTGGACTGTTGGCGCTGCTGGCGGCGGTACTACCACGATATCTGGTCTTTCTGGTGGCAGCTATTCAGCTACAGGGGGCGGCAACGGCAGCAATGACTACCCCGCGCCTCCAGGAGCTATGTTTTCTGGCAGCAGCGGAAGTGGTACTAATACTTCAAATGCTGCAGGCGCGTCAGTGTACAGCGCGACAGACAAGACTGAAAGATGGGGCTATGGCGGCGGTGGCGGCGCCGGAGGCGCTGGGAGCGCTGGCGCTGCGAGTACGAGTGCAACAAGTGGCACGAACTCCGGCGGAAATGGTGGAGATGGAGTAACAGTATACGGTGTTGAAGGCGGAGCAGGCGGCGGCGGTTCTACTTGGTCTGGGACAAGCATTGGTAGCGACGGCACCTACGGCACGTATGGTAAAGGTGCAAGAGGAAATAATTCGCCAGGGGCGACCGCCGGCGTCGTGAGATTTAAGTACTACGGAGTGTAAAATGAGAGTTCAACTTTTTGACGCCAATCAGCTAAAACAGTATGAAAGCACTGTTGGGTACTACATGCTTCAGAACGCTGGCAGGCACTCTGACTACGTTGAGATGAGCGTAAACACCGTAGACGGAGAGACTCCATTTGAAGATTTCTCGGCGTTCAGAATGAACGACGGCAAAGTTCTTATCGCAATTCACTCAATCAACAAAGTCTTTGTAGACTACAGTCTCAGGGCAGTTGATGATCAAGGCGTCACTGAAGTCATAAACACTCAGACGTATGAAAGACTGCATCAGTACTACAAAATACCTGCGGCTGAAAATAGAGGATTCTTTATCTTTGAAAACTCGGTACCCGTCCCAGCAGACGGATACGGCTGGCGGTGCGACTACAACAGATACGGCCCGCAGTTCTTCATGAAGAACGATGTTGAGTATGACCCGTTGTTTGCTGACCTAAGCGAGATCATTGTCTATGAACCAGTCTTCTCTGTCAGCGGTCTTGCTCACATCATCTACGTCAACGGCACGCGCGACGCTGAGGTAGAAGATTTTCATCTTGAAGAATACGAACTTCCGAGAGCGGCACGCACTCTTCCGGAGCTGCTGAAGCTGATCACCGAGTGGGCAGACGTTTCTGAGTCTCCTTGGGATAACTCAGAGACAATTGCCGTAAAGGCGCATGAGTTTCTCGAGAAAATGCAGTTTAGCCAAGAGCTTATTGCTGACATCAGAGAAAATCAACTTGATATGCAGGTAGTCAAGTACCTCTTAGGCGAGCCAAACGCACGCGCAAGATCGCTCTCACCGGTACCGATGTCTGCCACCGTAGACACAGAGCTTAAGAAGAAGATGTGCCATCTCAGTCTTCCGCGTCTTCTTGCTTTGTTTGACAACACAGTCGACGACGTCGAAGACGTCGCTGCTCGTGAGGAAGAAATAGTGTCCAAAAGACAGAGCGCGTTGATTGACGAACTTGAACTGTCAATGGACAAGTTCACAGTTGATGACATTGATACAGTTGTTCAAGCAATGCAGGACAAAAGAGAAACGAAGCTAAGTCCGTCGTTTGCTATCTACGTCGCTACGCTTGCCGTTCGTAGAGAGACCTTAGACAATGCCAGTATTTAACAACTCAATAACTGAAACGTACTTAACGTACGGACAGAACGGGTACGGCGCGTATCTGTATCCGGACTCATACGGGCAGGCTGTAGAAACATCTATAGTAAACAAGGTTCTTTCTCCAGTACCACCTCCGCACTTTACGGGCATGAAGCTCAAGGGAGACGTGATTATTGGAGACTTGATACTTAACAATATAGACGAAAACAACGTTGTCTGGGTGTGCACTGACATTGAAGGCTGGTGGGTGCATCCAGATCCTGAGATCCCAGATGTCACGCGTGGCTGGCGAGACGGGTCGTACGACGCTCGGGGCAGATGGACCGCGCGTCAGCTTACTCTTAATGGTGTGTTTCTTCCACCAGACCCGAGCTATACTTCGGCGGCACGCGATAAACTAATTCGTGCGACTAATCTTGTCTACACAGGCGCGTGGCTGAAGACAAAAGAGAACCCGACCAGAGCGTCGTACGTCAGACTAAGCGGCAGACCTAATATCGCGAATGTTAATCCCCGCGGGCGTACTGAGTTTTCAATTGGTCTTCGCGCGGCTGATCCAATTAAGTATTCGTGGAACGAAGAAGACCCGGATGGGTACGATCTTGCGACCATACCGTCTAAAAAGCTCGGTACGGTGACTGTTAACAGCTACCCGACGTCTACTCAAATTACTAACGCCGGTCTGCCAGCAAGTTTGTACCCAACAGGAGCTCCAGTCCCTGTAGTCGCTGGAAACTTGTCTCTTACTGCTCGCCCACTAGTTGCAAACTATGGAGAAGTAGAGACATTGCTAGCGTTTAGTTTTAACGACGGCTCGCATGAGGTAGTCATACCAAGAGTTGTCAGCGGTGCGATAGTTACGTCTACGTCTGCAATATCTCATTACAACTCTACTGGGCAGCATCTTGGCAAGTTCAGTAGCGGCAGCGTAGCGTATGCTGAAGAGTACGCAGAAAAGTTAAACGATATTCAGATAGAGTGGCTTGATCTTGTCAACTACACGTACGACGGCGCAAGCGGTTCTGACACGATAACAAACCAAGGCAACTACGACGTGGCCGTGTTCTTAGAAATAACTGGGCCAAGCACGGGAGATCTTACGATTGTCAACGAAACAAACGGAGAAGTGCTCACTGTAATTGACACTCTTCGCGGGTCTGAAACAAAAACAGTAACCAACAAAGTTCTTACGTCAAACGTCGCAACTTTGACTTTTTCATCAGCGCATACGATCATCGAGGGCGACACGATTACGGTGTCGGGCGTCGATTCGACATTTAACGGAGAATACGAAGTCACCGACGTTCCGTCAAACACTTCAGTAAGTTTTTCACGAGAAGCACAGAACGTGCCGTCTACTGCAATTGCTACTGGAACAGTGGTCAGAGACGCAGACATCCTTGAGATTGACACGTATGAAAGAGAAGTAGCGTACAATGGCATTACTCTTGGAGCAAGAGTAATGATTGATACCTTGACAGATTGGCTTGTTCTTGCGTCTGGCGACAACGTCATTAGATTTACAGATGATGGCACAAACAACGGAGCAGCTACTCTCAAGGTGTACTACAGGTCCGGATGGATTGGCTAGCGAATAACACTGAAGCGACATGGAGAAGTTTAAATGCCAGTATTTGACCCGTTAGTAGCAGAGTACCGTTACTTTGTTGCCGACTTTCTTACAAACGCAGTCATAGCAGAGCTGCCTCTCAAAGGCGTAAGCTATGAGCGTGCGATCAAGGGAGCTGGCACGTTCAGCGCTAACATTCCCGTAATTGACAAAACAGCTGCGTACAACTTGTACGAAAGCACGATGCCAGGAAAAACTGCTTTGTACGTCGTAAGAAACGACGAGTGCGTGTGGGGCGGAATTATCTGGAGCAGATCGTACTCAGTTGAGAGCAGAGACCTGTCTATTAGCGCATCTGAATTCACTAGCTACCTGCACCACAGACTTATCTGGAAAACCTACAGTCACGACTTCCCGGCGACAGTCGTCGCGTCAGGAGGAGTCGCAAACGTTACGTTGACGAACGGATCATTTAATTTCACTGCCGGCGTGCCGGTGCGCATCGCGTTCTACGAAGCAGTGAACGCAACATATAACACCAACGCGACGATACTGTCGTCTCCTGCTCCGACAACAACTACGTTCTCAATTAACGTTGCTGGTCTGCCCAACGGCACATACAACAACGTGACAGCGATGGTAAGAGTAGACACGTTTGACTACGTACGAAGTCTTCTCAATGAAATGCTAGTTGACTTTGAAAACATAGACTTCCCCAACGATGAAATCGAGCCCGCTAAGCAGACAATAAAGTCTGTCACTAACAAGTCACTCACCAATAACACGGCTACGCTGACGATCGGAGCAGATCATGAAGTGGCGATCGGGCAGAGCGTAGACGTCTTGAGCGTTGACGCCACGTTCAACGGCACTCATGAAGTCACAGCAACAACGGCAACCACGATTTCGTACGCTAAGACTGCGGGCAACGTCGCTTCAACGCCAGTGTCATCCACGAGTGCGTCTATTATTTCGCGCACAGCTATTGTTGTAGAAGAGAACGGCACGTTGACAGGTATTGGAGTTTTGCAGACTTCTTCTCCGGTGACTTTCTCAGTCGGGGACTACGTCACGATTACTGGCGTAGACGCAGCGACCTTAGATAAGCCCATATATAACGGAGTCCATAGAGTGACTCAAGTATTTCCTCCTGGCTCTTTAGTTTATAACAACGCGTTTGCTATTCAAGTAAGAACTGACGCGCCTAGCGAAATTCTTCAGTCAATAAGCCCAAGCGGAACCGCGGCAACGTCACCGCAGGTTGTGTACGGCACGTACGGTCCGTACCCGGCTAACGCGGACTTCGGTCTAGACTACTCGACTGCAGCGTACAGCGGGGTCTACATCAGCACACTTGACAAGGTTAGAAGAGGCTACGAGCTAAAGTCGATTGGAGAAGAATTAGATGAGTACTCTGACATTCTCGACGGCTTTGAGTACAGAATTGACTGCAGCTACGACACTGCAACTTCTTCATTTAAGCGAACTTTTGTTCTTATACCAATAAACTTTCCAAATCCTCCGCCTCCAGGAGAAGTCTCACCAATCACTAGGTTCGGCGCGCAGAACTACGTGTTTGAGTACCCAGGAAACATCTCGAACGTCACTCTTGATGAGTCGGCTGAGGACGCCGCAACAAGGTTCTTTGTCACTGGCAGCGACAGCACGCTTGGTAATGATGCCAGCCAGCCATACGCGGCAGCTACTTCTACTGATTTTCTTTCCCAGGGTTGGCCGTTGCTCGACCAAGAAGAGACAAGAAGCGACACCTACGACGAAGATCAACTGTACTCGTACGCGCAACGGTACTTGACTGAGTTTCTTCCGCCTGTCTCTGACTTGAAGATCTCTGTGAATGGTTCTCTTGCTCCTACAGTCGGAACGTACAACCCTGGGGACTGGTGCGCGATTATCATCAATGATGACTTTGTCGCTCTTCGTCTTGAAAGCAATCTTGAGCCAAGAAACGATATCATCGTAAGAAAGATCGAGTCATATAGAGTTTCTGTGCCTGATAACCCAGCATTTCCGGAGCAGGTAGAGCTTAACTTAATCACCGAATGGGAGGTTGACAAGCGTGGCTAGTAACTTAAGAAGAAGCAAAAGAACAGTTGGAAAAAGAATAAGCGACATAAATCGTCGCGTCACACGGCTGCAGAAAAAGTCTGTGCCAACCTCGATCGCGCCGGGCGCAGTAACAAACTTTGCATTGTCAACTCCAGTGTCCGACTCGATTGACACCGCTCAGTTGACAGCGGATGGGAAGAACGCTATCTACTACCAAGCCTCTGCGCCCAGCGCCGCGACAACAACGCTTACAGTTGGAGACCTGTGGTTTGACTCAGACAACGGTTACGCCCTAAGCAAGTGGAACGGGACTATCTGGGAATCTTTTGGCCTTGGAAACGCCGCGTTTTCTACTATCGACGCCGGGAAAATAACAACGGGAGTTCTTTCAGCAATCACTATCTCCGGCGTAACGTTCAACGCTGGCACCTTGAGCGGCGGTGTATACCCGTTTAGCGTGAGCTCTGCTGGTGTCATGCGTGCTGTAAGTGGGACAATTGGAGCATTTACGCTGTCTTCTTCTACATTGACTGCGTCGTACTCTGATGCCGGTGTCGGGTACTCAATAAGTTCAAGTCTTTCGCTTGGGACAAACGCGCAAGTAACAACTCGATACGACTACAGCGGTCTTTCTAGCACGTACTACACTGAAATCTACTTAAATAAAGCAAATGATCAGGGTGGCATCGACGTAACAGGCACTGCCAGCAATGTGCTAAGAACTACAAGAATACGGTCAAGCTTTGTTGAAAGCTTTGACCTCATTGAGCTTTCAGACGCCAGAATTAAAGAAAACATGCAGCCTCTTGAGAACTGTCTTTCTATCATTCAGCAAATTGAACCAGTCAGCTACAACATGATTGAAGAGAAAGATTCTTCAAAGTATCACGGGTTTATTGCACAAGATCTTTACGCAGTCTACCCGCACGTAGTAAAAGTTGGAGGCGATGACCCGGCGCAAAATCCCTGGGGTGTAAACTACGGCAAGATGACAGCTCTTCTTGCTGGTGGAATTAAGGAACTAGTCGAAAAGGTTGAAAATCTTGAGGCTCGAGTTTCCGCTCTTGAGAGCTAAAAGTGATACAGTACTGCGACCTTGCGTGGTAGTATTTTTACAAATATTGATCTCGCAGAAAGACACTAAGATGATTGAAGTACAAGACGGATCAAGAATCCTAAAGTTCAACGGTAAATTGCTTGGCAAGTCTTCTTCTTGGAGAAGAGGATCTAATCGCTGGATTGAGTTCTTGCTTTACAAAACTGACAACGGGTCGTACGTTCTATCTCGTGTCGGAGTATCAGTCATCTATCATGCGGCGGCGTGCAATCTTGTAAAGCGCTACGGGCTGCAAGAAGTTCTTACTGAGACAATTGGTCGCGACGTGTATCCTTGTGATGAATGCAAACCTTCTCTTGTTGCAGACGTCGTCTTCCCGGAGAAGAATAGACATTGGGCTCAGGTAAGCGAAGACCCGAACTCAGTTCTTGAAGCGCTATATAAGTACGACAACGGCGGAGCTCGTTATCTCACGCACGTCGCGCAGAGGCTTCTTGAGGAGGCTTCTTCTATAGACAAAGGCATTGAGTCAGTTTACAGAATTGAACTTATCCCCTGATATAATCTCAAAAAGTAAGGACGTACGGACATGTTTATCGCAATCGAGGGATGCGACGGCTCAGGCAAGAGCTCATTGGTCGCTGCCATTAAGGACGAAATTCTCAGCGGCAACCTGTCTGCAGAGATAGTCATGCATCACAAGGGCAGGCCGCCACAGGAGACACGACGCTGCCTTCTGTACGAGTACGCAATCGACTATGAAAATGTTGATTTTGCATCGGCTATTCATCTAGCAGACCGCTGGCACTGGGGCGAAAGAACATACGCTCCGATTAAACGCCCTCACACAAACAAGGACGGGCACGGGCTGCTCGGCGTGGCCGGCTGGCGCTGGGTCGAGTTATTCATGCAATCGCGTGGTATGGCGCAGTTCTACCTGTATCAAAAGCCAGAGGTCATCAAAGCCAGAATTGAAAATCGAGGAGATTCGTTCGTCAACCTTGATGAGATCGACAAGATCTACGGTGCGTACAACTCTACGGCAAAAACTGCGGCTCTTATCGCGGAGACAATCATTCCAGGCGAGTCGTCAATCGACAATTTGCCGGAGTTTGCTAAGCACATTATTGATATTGCGACAGCAGTGTCCCGTCGGGCGGCTCACTTGTTTAAGTATCCTGGCTACATCGGCGTGCCAAATCCGTCGGTCTTGCTGCTTGGCGATAAAAGAAACGTCGTAGACGTCTACGGTGACGAGACTATTCTTCCGTTTATGCCAGTCAGCGGTAACTCAGGAGAGTTTCTCCTTGAGGCGCTTCCAGACTACCTTTGGCCGAAAGTAGGTATTGTCAATGCAAACGAGATTTCAGCAACAGACCTGGTTTCTTTGCACGCTGAGCTTGGGCATCCTCCAATAGTCGCGCTCGGAAGAATGGCCGAAAAGGCTGTTCTAAAGACAAGCATCCATGTTGATGACTATGTTGTAATGCATCATCCGCAGTTCGTGAGACGCTTCAAGAACTCAAAGAAGCACGAGTACGGAGAAGCCATCGCTCGAGTAAGCCGTAGAGAAGACGCAAAAGACTGGAGAATACGTTGATTATTGAAATTGAAGACGCTGTAAACGGGTACGTTGACCTAGCACAGACTGTTCTACTAAAAGGCAAGGAAACAGCCCCTCGCGGTATGAAGACGCGCGAGATCGAGGACGCTGTTATCTTTTTGGATAACATCTACGCGGCTCTGCCAATTGGCGTCGGTAGAGGTGCTGTACCCGGAATTGGCGCTGTTGAAGCGTGTCAGCTACTTTCTGGCACGAGCTTCCCAAAAACCGTAATTGCTATCGGACCGCAGTTTAAGAACTACACAGAAGACAGCGGTATATTTCACGGAGCGTACGGCCTTCGCACTGATGGGCAGTACGAAGCGGTAGTAGAAAAACTAAAGAATGACCCAGATTCGCGTCAAGCAGTCGTTACGATTTGGAACCCCGAGTACGACAACCAGCCCAGCAAGCGTGACTACCCGTGCACTGTTCTGCATCAGTTCAGAGTCAGAGATGGCAGGCTAAACATGAGCGTCTACATGCGCTCAAACGACGTATGGCTTGGCGCCGCGTACGACTTCTTTCAGTTTACTCGAGTTCAAATCGCGCTTGCCTCTGTTCTCGGTATTGAGCCTGGTAAGTACGCTCATCATGTCGGTTCGCTGCACATCTATGAGCAGCACTACGAAGCGGCAGAGAATCTCAAGAAGAGAGATCTTGTAGAAGTGATTCCGTATCACTTCACTGGGTCGTCGTGGGAAGAAATTAAGCAGTCGTCTTTGCGTTCTCTCATGGCTGTCGATGACCGCGAGATGCTCGGTAGTCTAACCCCAGACGAAGAGTGGTACGCAGAAGCTATGATTTCTGCCGTCGACAGAAACGCAAGAAAGGCGCAACAGTGAAAGACGGAGAAGAATACGAGTTCGAGGAAGTCTCCCCCCTAAGGGCAGCCGCGCTGTCTGCTCACGAGCTCTACATTACTCTTAAAGAAGCAGGGTTCTCGAGAAGAGATTCAATTGAGCTTCTAGCAAAGATTTTGACTGGTACAATTAGTGAAGTAATGACGCACGAAGACGATGAAGAATGACAGATACTCGACCGACGTGGGATGAGACCTGGCTGGAAATAGCCGAATCAATAGCAAGGCGCTCAAGATGCTCGCGTGCACAGATGGGTTCAGTGATCGTCTCACGCGACCAGCACATAGTTTCTACTGGATACAACGGCCCGGCAGCTTCTTGGCCAGAGTCTGGAGACTGTGTTGAGTGGTGCGAAAGAGCGCAGGGGAAAACGTCTTTAGATGCTCTGTATGACGGATGCCCTGCTATCCATGCAGAGGCAAACGCGCTGATGTACGTTGACCGCTCGAGAAGCCTCGGCGGGACAATCTACATAGTAAGTGCGCCATGCATGCAGTGCGCAAAATTGATTTCAAACTCAGGTCTACGACGAGTTGTGTGCAGGTTGAAAAAAGCCGACATGCACAGAGAGCCGTACAAGGTCATTGAATACCTGCGACGGTGTAATATCGAGGTTACCGTGATAAAGGACAAAGATGTCGACTGAAGATCTGTCAAACGTTCAATTACACTTGGTCGACTCTACTCAAAAAGCAACTGAGTTTCTTGAGTGGCTTAGTGAAAGGCGCCCTCATAACGCGCTGGCGATAGACACTGAGACCGGCGAGATTCCTGGCAACCCCAGGGAGCACGCGTTTTCTCCATGGCATGGGCAGCTTAGGCTAGTGCAGGTTGGAGACGGCAAGCAGGGTTGGTCAATCCCATGGGACGAGTGGAAAGGTGTTTTCTATGAAGCCATGGATAAGTTTGACGGACCAATCATCTGCCACAACATCGCGTTCGAAGCGCGTTGGTTTGCTGTTCAGTCGCGGTGGGACCTGCCTTGGCACCGTGCGCATGACACGATGATCATGGCCCACGTTATTGATCCTCTAGGTTCAGGCGCGCTGAAGCAGCTCGCGGCGCTGAACATTGACAGCAGGGCTGTCGCTCTTCAAGGCACGCTTGACACTGAACTTGCGAAGAACGGTTGGACATGGGGAAGCGTGCCAATCAACTTCCAGCCATATTGGTCTTACGGCGCACTTGACACCGTGCTGACAGCTCGTCTGTGGGAACAGTTCTATGAGAAGTGCGGACCCGACGGACCGTACACTAAGCCGTACGAGCTCGAGATGGCTACTCGCAAGATTGTAACCCGTATGGAGCTTAACGGCGCACGAGTCGATCTTGACTATTCGAAGAGAAAGTTTGACGAGCTGACCAACTACGCCGAGTCTGTCAAGTCATGGGCACAGCAGAAATACGGCGGAGTGTCTATCACAAGTAACCAGCAACTCGTGCGGTTGTTTGAATCACTCGGGGCAGAAATTACCGAGTTTACTCCTACGGGCCAAAAGTCATGCACTAAGGATCAGCTAAAGAAGCTTGTGATCGGCGGAAATGAAGAAGTAAAGAGCTTAGCAGACGTAGTACTGAAGCAACGAAAAGCTGACAAGTTAGCAAACACCTACTTCAGCAATTTTCTCACTGAGTCTATTGACGGTGTAGTTCACCCCTCCGTGAGAACGCTCGGTGCGCGTACGTCTCGTATGTCAATTACAGCGCCAGCGCTTCAGACTTTGCCCAAGGGTGATGACGTTGTTCGCCGTGCGTTCATTCCAAAAGATGAAAATCATGTGATTGTCACTTCCGACCTCGATCAGGTCGAGTTCAGAATGTTCGCGAGTTTGTCGGAAGACCCTAACCTCATTGGCATGTTTCATCTTGCTGACTCGACAGGGTCTGATCCTTTCACTGAGATTGGCCGAGATGTCTACAACGACCCGACGATGGCTAAGTCAGACAAGCGCCGTGGTCTGATCAAGAGCATGGTGTACGGAAGACTGTACGGAGCCGGCGTTGCCAAGCAAGCGCTAACCGCAGGCGTACATGAGTCACAGATGAAACAGGTCTCTGACGCATTCGATATGCGCTACCCGGGTATGTCGTATTTCCAGAGGCAAATTGAAGATATCGGCATGAGACGATTCAAGAACGAAGGCCAGGGGTACATCTATACTTGGACTGGTCGTAGACTCCCGTGTGACGACAACCGCGTCTATACTCTGGTTAACTACCTAATTCAAGGCGGAGCGGCAGAGGTGTTCAAGAGCAATCTCGTAAAGCTCGACCAAGCAGATCTCACAGAACTCTTAATTGTTCCAGTGCACGACGAAATCGTTCTCAATGCTCCGCGCAAGGACGCAGAAGAGATTAAACAGCTCGTCAAGCAGTGTATGACTACGTCAGACGGATGGGCAGTCCCGCTGACGGCAGACGTTGACGGCCCGCTTGAAAACTGGGGACAGAAGTACTAATGAAACGAATAATTATCGCAGTCGATCCAGGCAAGGCAAGCGGAGTCTGCTGCTTTGGTCTTGACACTGGAGAAGAGCCATACCTCGTCATGTCAGGCGAGTACCAACCTAATGAATTTGCAGAACCAGTTAGAAGTCTAATCAGCGAGGCGATCGCGGAAGGTGTCCCAGTAGAGATCGTATGTGAGCGGTTTACTATCAACGCACAGACGGTTAGAAACTCGCAGGCACCGTATTCTTTAGAGCAGATCGGGGTACTCAAGCAGATTATGCGCGATGCTGGCCTTAACGAGAACTCTCTTAAGTTTCAAAGCCCAGCCGACGCGAAAAGAATGTTTACCAATGACGCGCTGAAGAAGCTTGACTACTGGCACAAGGGTGGTGGCGGCCACGCTCTTGATGCGATCAGGCACGGCCTTCTCTACCTTGCGAACAATGGGTGGACGCCTCTGCGCCTTCTACAATAAAACTTCTAAAAGATACTAAGAAAAAACTTCTACAAAGCAGAAAAAGTAGCTTAGTATATGATACAGTGTCAATATCACAACGACGGAATTTCAGCAGAGGTTTAGATGCCAGTAAACGTAGAGCTCAGCGAAGCGGGTGACATTATCCGTATTGAAACTGAGTGGCGCTACAAAGAGCTGTGCAAGAGCATACCAGGAGCTTCTTGGAATGCGAAGGAGCAGCTGTGGCGGGTGCCACTAAGCTGGGCGTCGTGTCTCGCTCTTAGGTCCGTGTTCAAGACCGATCTCCAGATCGGGCCACGGCTAACAGAGTGGGCGACAAACGAGCTGAACTCTAGAGTAACCCCCGCAAATTCTCTGCGTGACCTAGAAGATTACGAAGGCGACGAAGACTTGTTTCCTCATCAAAGGGCTGGCGTCGCGTTTCTTTCAACCGCTCGTAGAGCTCTTCTCGCTGACGAGCCTGGTCTGGGCAAGACTGCGCAAACAATTCGCGCGCTGAAGAAACTCGCCGCCGATGGCGAGCAGGTTTTTCCAGCTCTTATCGTGTGCCCCAACACGCTCAAGAAGAACTGGTTCAGAGAATTCAAGATGTGGTGGCCAGAAGTAAATGTGCAGGTCATCTCTGGCTCTGCTGGTCAGCGTCGCAAGCAGTTTGCTGAACAGGCCGACGTGTACGTGATTAACTGGGAGTCTCTGAGAACTCACTCGAAGCTTTCTTCGTACGGTTCTATCGCGCTAGCTAGGTGCACCGAATGCGGTGGGCACGATGAAAGCGTGTCCGCCAACAGGTGTGAAGTTCACGTTCGCGAGCTCAATGAAATTGATTTCAAGGCTGTTGTAGCCGACGAAATTCACAGATCTAAGGACCCCAAGTCAAAACAGACTCGCGCGCTTTGGGCTGCTACTGGAGACGCGGACATTCGCTTCGCGCTGACTGGCACGCCAATTGCAAACAACGTTCTTGACCTGTGGTCAATTCTTCACTGGCTGTCTCCAAGCGAGTGGCCGAGCAAGACGCGTTGGATTGATCGCATGATTGACACAATGCTGAACGCCTTTGGCGGGATGATGGTCATTGGCGTCAAGCCGCACATGGAGCAGGAGTTCTACGCGGCAATTAACCCGCGTATGCGCCGTATGCTCAAGGCAAGAGTTCTGCCGTGGTTGCCGCCTGTACTCAAGGAGCGCCGTGACATCGAGATGTCTACTAAGCAGAAGAAGGCGTACAAGCAAATGCTCGAGGCGATGATTGCTGAGCTCGAGGGTGGCGGAGCTGTAGTCGCGCCAAGCGCGCTGACACAGACGACACGTCTTCTACAGTTCGCGAGCTCGTACGCCGAGATGTCAGTTGATGAAGTCACTGGGGAGGTTCGCACTCTTCTCTCCGAGCCATCGTGCAAAGTTGATGCGCTGATGGACGACATCAAGAACGGTGACTTTGGAGACGACTCAGTCGCTGTCTGCGCAGTATCACGGCAGCTAATCGAGCTGCTAAGCAAGGCGCTGACAGAAGCAAAGATACCGCACGGGCTTATCACTGGCGCACAGAATGAAGACGAGCGCCAGAAGTCGATTGATGATTTTCAGTCCGGGAGAACGAAGTGGATTCTGTTTACTGCCCAGGCCGGCGGCGTCGGAGTCACGCTGACTGCGGCGCGACGTCTTGTCATGCTTCAGCGCCCGTGGTCGCTCGTTGATTACAAACAAGCACTTGATCGCGTTCACAGAATTGGGTCAGAGATTCACGATTCTGTGGTGATCATGGATTATGTTACAGAAGGAACGATTGAAGAACGAGTCATCGACGTGCTGGACACGAAGGCAGACAACTTCGAGAATATCGTAAAAGACAAGCATCAGCTTCTGAAGATGCTACAAGACAGCAAAGAGACGCTATGACAGATACGCCAGTGCAGGTTTCTCCTCGACAGCCAATAAAGATCTCAAACTCCGAGATTCAGACGTTTAAGGACTGTCGTAGGAAGTGGTGGCTGAGCTACTACCGCCGTTTGCAGCCTCAGACTCAGAATTACACGGGCGCGCTTGCTCTTGGCTCTAGGATTCACGCGGCTCTCGATGAGTACTACTCTGTCGGTACTCCTCTTCTTGAGGCGCACGCTCGTCTCGTACAAGCAGACAAGTATACTCTTCTTGAGCAATTCCGTGACACGATGGACTTGGACAGCGAGGCAGAGCTTGGGAGAATCATGCTCGAGGGGTATCTCGAGTGGGTCAATGAAAACGGAATTGACGCCGAGCTCGAGATGATCTCGACTGAGGAAATCATTTCAATGCCGATGCTTGATGGTGAAGTCGAGCTTCAGGGTAAACTCGACATGCGAGTGCGCCGCAAGGCAGACGGAGTTCGTATGTTCCGCGACTTTAAAACTGTCGGCGGGTCGTTTGCAGAGTTTGGCTCAATGGCTCACATGAACGAGCAAATCTTGACATACATGATTCTTGAGGCCGCGCAGAATAAAGAGGGCGAGCGCTGCGAAGGTGGAATCTTCACGATGCTCAAGAAAGTAAAACGATCCGCTAACGCCAAGCCGCCGTTCTACGACCAGATAGAAGTTCGCCATAACACGTTCGCGTTGCGCTCGTTCTGGAACAGACTCCATGGCGCAGTCATGGATCTAATGAGCACAAGAAAGGCGCTAGATGATGGCGCTGACTTTAATTTCGTGGCATATCCGCGCCCGAGCAGAGACTGCAAGTGGAAGTGCCAATTTTTCGCTGTTTGCCCATTGTTTGACGACGGCAGCGCCGCCGAACAAGCAATTAGCGAATTGTATGTGGTCGATGACCCATACGCATACTACAAACCAATAGAGATGAAAGGAAGTGAGTGACAATGTCTAATGTGCAGCGCTCATTGACAATCATGGTCTATGGCGAGTCGAAGGTTGGAAAGTCAACATTTGCCGTCACAGCACCATACCCACGCCTCATGCTTGACGTGGAGGGCGGACACAGATTCCTGCCAATCACGGTTAAGTACTGGGACCCGCTTAGAGAAGAACCGCCTGTAGCAGACGGGACGTGGGATACCTGCGTTGTGAATGTAACAGAGTACGACACAGTGCTCAAGACATTCCAGTGGCTGCAGCTTGGCAGACATCAGTTCAAGTCGTTGATCATCGACTCGGTATCCGAGCTCCAGGTCAAGTGCGTTGACAACATTGCTGGCAAGAACCAGATGCAAATGCAGCAGTGGGGCGAGCTTCTTCGTCACATGGGCGCACTGCTTCGCGATTTGCGAGATCTCACGATGCACCCAACAAATCCGCTGGAAGCAGTAGTTCTCACGGCAATGGCACGCCAGAGCCAGGACGGACGTTACCGCCCGTACCTGCAGGGACAGCTTGCAATTCAGGCTCCGTATTTCTACGACATCCTCGGTGCTCTATCTGTCGAAGAATTCGCAAATCCAGACCCAACTCAAGCGCCGTACAAGGCGCGCCGTATGTACGTCGAGCGCACACCGCAGTACGAAGCTGGTGAACGCGTTCAAGGGCGACTAGGAAAGATCGTCGAGCAGCAAGACCTTGGGGTTGAGCGTATGCTCGATATTGTCTTTGGACCACGTCCAGAGACGCAAGCAACAAAAAACAAAACAGAAGGACATGGTGAATAATCATGAGTACACTAAACTGGGGCGACCTCGTCAAAGAAGCCGGAGACGTTGGTAGCTACGACCCACTTCCGGAAGGCGACTACGACCTGCAAATCATCGAGGCAACTGCCAAGACGACGCAGAGCGGCAAGACGATGTTCGCAGTCAAGGCACAGGTTCAGACTGGGGCGCACGCAAAGCGTCTCGTGTGGGACAACCTCGTCGTTTCGACTGACAACCCGACAGCACTCGGAATCTTCTTCCGCAAGATGAACGCTCTCGGTCTCGGTCGCGACTTCTTCGCTGCTGGCCCGAGCAACGCTCAGATCGAGCAGTCACTTGTCGGTCGCAACTTCCGCGCGCAGGTTGGCACACGCACTTGGCAGGGACAGAAGAAGAACGAGATCAAGTCGTACTACAGCGTCCCGGCTGGCGCGGCTTCTCCGGCGCCCGCCGCTGCTCCTGCACCTGCACCTGCTCCGGCGCCCGCCGCTGCTCCTGCACCTGCACCTGCTCCGGCACCCGCCGCTGCTCCAGTTGCAGAGGCGCCTGTAGCCGAAGCTGCTCCGGCACCAGCCGCTCCGCCGGCTGCGCCTTTCTGATCTAACAAAATCAGAATCACGCCGACGTTCGGTGCGCCAGCGCTATGCCTTTTAGTGTATAGTTCTGGCGCACCGACGCTTACTACGAAAGACTTGACATGCGCATTTTAATGACCGGGTTTACAGCTCTTCAAATTAACACTGAAAGACGCACTATTCAAAAAATTGACGTCCCTGCTTCAATTGCAAAAGCATTGGGAGAACGCGGCCACCAAGTTGACTGGCGACGAGTCACCCCAGGAGAAGACCTCTCGCAGTACGACGTAATTTGGGTAAACTTAGCTCCTCTCAATTCTCTAAACGGGCGACAGGGTGCAATGGGAGCGCTGTACGCGCTAAGCTCAGGAATACCGGCAGTTGGTTTTTTTGACGACTGGCAGTTTAGCTCTGTGTTCAACGCTTGTCGCGCGTTGAAGAATCATCCAGAGCTTTTGTATAAGTATCTCTTGACTGGCCCTCGTGGAGACGAACCAGCGACGTACTTTAGTCTTGCAGACGCGGAGGCTGCAGTCGAGCGAGTCAGAGCCGTCAACCCAGACGAAGCAGACAAGTGCGCGATTGGAAGATACTTCTTTCACGATACGGACGAAAACATTAAGATCTACGAGAAGCAGCTCGTTGCCACTGCTGAAACAATGCTAGATGAGCGCTGGTCAAGAGGACTAGTCGCTGCCTGCCCCATGTACTCATTTGGAGATCGCTCGCTTGTGCGCAAGCGTATGCCAAAATCAATGAGTGGTATTGAGGCGCTTGATCCGAGCGCGACGATCTACGACATTCTCGCAACCTCTGAGCCAAAAGATGCAACTCTAAAAGAGCGCAAGTGGGTGCTTGGCGCACTGATGCCGCACGACACCTGGCTTGAAAAGAAAAAGCCGGAGTGGCCAGTTGAGATTGTTGGTAGCAGGAAGCTAATTAAGAAGTTCGGCGGACAGCGTCTTGACAGTGAAGCAGACGTTCTCGCGTTCTACAATGATTACTGGGGCATTCTTTCACCTCCGTATCCTCACGCGGGCTCTGGATGGTGGAGGAGCCGGTTTATGTATGCGGCACGCGTCGGTTCCATTCTTGTAGCTGACAAAGGTGAAGGCGCGCCGCTAGGAGACGCGTACAAGCTAACGATTAAGCAAGTCGAGTCAATGTCAGATGCGGAGCTCGCTGCTGCTGCTGCCGCGCAAGGAGACGCTCTTCGCCCTCACATGCCAGCGTACGAGTCGTTCGTTGAGCATTGCGAGCGCATAGTTACTCGAGCGCTTGCAGAGGACTCTGGTCTAAAGATCAATCCAGACGGTTCTAGGTAGCAGTGGCCAAAGTTCTAGTAACGGGGATGACTTCTCCTCAATCGTCTAAAAAGCTCAACGCCAAATCGCTTTCTTTTGCGGGTGCAGCTTCTCAGATCTTAGAAAAGAGCGGGCACCGCGTTGAGTGGGGAGCTCCTAACGTCAACTTTTTAAGAAAAGACTATGACAAGTACGACGCTTTTCTTGTTGGCATAGCCCCAGCGCTAAGCGTTACAGCTAATAGAGCCTACGGAGTCTTGAGCTTTATTGACGCGTTTCGTGAAGATGAACGCCTCAAGTTCTTTATTGACTCGCCTAACATTTCTTCGATAGCGGCAAACCTTAGAGCTATTGACAAAGATAAGACAAGGCTGTTTACGACTTTTTACGCGTTGAGAAAAGAGTACGAGGCGGTCATTATCAACATGAAGGTGAAGAACGCTGTTCTTTCAGCCGTCGAGTTCCTGAACTCAGAAGAGTGGCCTTCTACGATAATTCCGGTGACACCGTGGTCGTCAGCAGAGAGCTTTTCTTCCGCGCTTAGCGAGAATGCGGCTAAGTCCGTTTCTACTATCTGCGTAGATTCTTTTTTCATAGAACCCTCGCTTAGACTTTTCCACGGGGACCGGTCAAGAACGTGGCTGCTAAACACAGACAAAACAAAATGGATTGAGTCAACGCTTCACTCGCTTACTCTGCCGCACTCGTCAATGAAGAAGAAGCGGTCAGACGACGACGAGTCTGTTTTCAAAAGAATGCAATCTTCATTTGGAGCTTTAATTAGCCCAGAAGATAACGGATCAATCTCATGGAGTCATCGATGGGCGCAAGCATTGAACGCTGGCGCTCCAGTTGCAAGCGATTGGAAGATCACGTCGAGCATTGGCCCAGCATGGTCTCACTTAGCGGCTGGCATCGAAGAAATGTCGGAGATTGACAGATACGAACTTTCAGTGCTACAGCGCCAAGAATACACTTCATCAATCCCTTCTCAAGACACAGTGACAGATACATTGCAAAGAATCATAGGAGTATGAAATGAAAATACTGTTCAATGAATGGTTAAAAAAGACACGCCAGCTTCAAGACCAAGTGTACAATGTCAACTATGAGCTATTGCACGGTGAAGACGCAGATAGCCTCAACTATCTCATCGAGTACATCCGTTGGAACATGCTTGCAATTGACGATGAGCTCGCCGAAGTGCGCAAGGCAATTTCGTGGAAGCCGTGGCAACATGACGACCCGTACGCAGATCGCAAGGAGATCGTCAAAGAGTGCGTAGATGTCTTGCACTTTGTTGCAAACATACTCTGCGCAGCTGGAGCAACAGATGAAGAACTTGATGAAGAATATCTTGCAAAAATGCAAAAGAATGCTGACAGGCAAAAGAACGGCTACAAGGTTCTCGACGCGGGAGTCAAGTGCACCACTTGTTTTAGGGCGCTGGATGACTACGACACCAGCAGCTGTAATACAGCCGAATGCCCCCATAAGTGAATTGTGGGTACAAGTGCACACTGGAAACATTAAAGTAGGCGACGTTGTTCGTGTTAAGAACAATGCATACTCTGGCTCGACTGGCTCGATACACAACGGCAGACTATGCGAAGTGGTTGAAATCTGTAACGGAGATGTCATCGTCAAATCAATTGACAACGCGCTGCCAGAATTAACTGCTACTCATCACCCGTCGTACAACTTAGAAAAATTGGTATCACTACTATGAGAATACTCGCAAAGATTGAAGTATTTGGTGACTCTATCGATAGCATCATGTCAGCGGCTCGTGCCGAGTGGCGCAAGCTTTCTGCCAATGAGCATGCAGAACTCCCTGAAGGGTCAGAAATAAACATACAGGCTAAAACAGACGGCGTCACTACTGACTACGACACGTACGTAGGCACCCTGTTTATCAGAGTAAGCAAGTGAAGACGCCTGCTCAACGCCAAGATGGCCGCGCGCGTTGCCTAAAAGAAGCTGCTGACATTATCTCCGGTCAAAGAGACGAGCAGTACGGGACACCTCAAGACAACTTCAAAAGAATAGCTAAGATTTGGTCAGCTATTCTGCCAATAGAAATCACTGAAGAAGACGTCGCGATGATGATGATCGGCGTGAAGATGGCAAGGTATGCGAACAAGCAATTTGGTTTTCAAGCCGACACGTGGGTCGACGTTGCTGGGTACGCAGCATGCGGCTACGAAGTTGGCGAAAATGCATCCGCTACTGCGGCCTCGCGTGATACGGTCTAAATCTGCAATACTGACTAGGTAGGTTAATGCAAATGAGTAAGCCAACTTTTATCGACTGCAACGGGCTAGCCGGCTTTATGAGCTACGGGTTCGTAAACGCGGGGATGGAAATGACTCTTAGAACTGGGACTCTTAACTTTGGTAACCCAGTCGCCGAGCTAAATCGCCATCATCTCGGTCATCAGTGGGCGTCATTTTTCTCGAACGTAGAAGAAGAATGGCCAACGCAAGATGCTGACGTTGTTATGGGGTGCCCGCCATGCTCCGGGTGGTCGACTTGGTCTGGCCCAGCAAACCGCGGCCCAGACGCAGCAGCACATGAGCACACTCGCGCGTTCATGCGCTACGCCGCGAAGGTAAAGCCTCGCATGATTGTCTTTGAATGCGTACAGCAGGCGTACACGCAAGGTCGCGACGTAATGGTCAAATACCGCGACATGGTAGAAGAACTCTCTGGTAAGAAATATGACCTGTACCACGTCAAGATGAACAACCTACAGGTTGGTGGATTTTCCTATCGTCCAAGATACTTCTGGACAGCAGTAGAATCGGGAATGCCATTCGGCGCGCAAGCGACTGCGCCTGAAGAAATGCCAACAATGATGGATGTCATCGGTGACCTCGAGCACTGCGATCTCACTTGGGACAGGCAGAAGTACAGTGGAAAGCCGTCTAAGTTCGTCGAGCGTCTTAGAAACAAAGACGGTCTCGTCGATGGCCACATGAACAAGCAGCAGATTGGTACTACTCGAATTAACGAGATCTTTGACATTCTTGGAGCAGACGGTTGGCCAGCCAGAACAGAAATTGCTGAAGCATTGAAAATGGCTGTCGACAAGAACGGTGGAAAATTCCCACAGAATTGGCAGTCACTCGAGAAAAAGATCATCGACAACGACTGGTACATGGGCTTCTCCGTCCCGAGCAGATGGGATGGCAAGTCATGGTGCAACGTACTGACTGGCGCTGCGCTTGATCTTGTCATTCACCCTACTCAGCCTAGACTAATCACGCACAGAGAAGCCGCGAGAATCCAAGGTCTCCCAGACAACTGGGAATTTGCAGATGCAAAAGGGTACTCAGCACTTAGTGCGACGTGGGGCAAGGCAGTCTCTGCTCAGGCGGGGACGTGGATCGGGGAGGCGGTTGCAGCTGCCCTTGATGGCCAGCCAAACGGCCCTCAAGGTGACCTCATCGGTGACAGAGAGTGGCTAGTAAACACAGACAAGGGTTTCAGTAGGCAGTTTGCCAGAAAAAATTGGTACGCTGATAAGTGACAGTTGCAGTTTTTGCTTAGTCCGATGATATAATGTCTGCAAAGACACAGGACGGTAGACAATGCAATCATTTCTTACAAACACGCAGTCGTTTGAGCTTACGGCTCAGCACCTCGACAATAAGCGCCTTCACAAGCAGACGCTCGAGGCTTGGCAGTGTCTGCTTACAATGTGCGAACTTGACCCAGACGGCAACGACCGCAAGCCAAAAGGCTGGTCAAGCCACCCAGTAGTCAAGATGTGGCGAGGCCACGAGACATTGCTTGTCTCCTACATTTCTGCCACCTACTTTGAGTGGCGTAGCCGTGGCTATAAGTCCAGCCTTCTTGAGAAGACGTACCGCACCTACGACCGCGCAGTCGAGCTAGGCCGTATTTCTAACGAGCTTACTCTGCCGTCGTGGATGACAGATCTCGAGTACTTTGAGAACCTTTGCTCAACTCATCGTACAGCGCTACTGTGTAAGAACTACGACTGGTACAAGCAATTCGGCTGGGCAGAAGACGCTGGCTTTCAGCCGCCAACCTATGAGTATCTGTGGCCGCACCAGGACGGATACGTAGTCGCCGCGTAGGCCTCTATTAGAGGCACCAGGAGCCGCTCCACTGAACTTAAAGCCGGGCACTATATACTTGGCAATAAGTGTCTTAGAAGTCAACTGAGAGCATCTAAACAGTATAAGATTTCCTCATCATGCGGGATCTTAGAACCGGCGAGTGCCTGTGGTCTGAATGGACAGGTGAAGGTCTTTATTCTATAGACGCTTCTCCTGTGTTCTTCACGGAGACACACGTTGATCTTGAAAACGAGATCGTGAAAAGAGCGCTGGCATCTGCTTTGCAGAGAGACGGTTCCGCTGTATCGCTTGGCGACGGGTTTAAACTCGTAGAAAGAGCGCAGGTACTTCACGGATACGCTGGAGTAGTTGATGGAGATATTGACTACTTCGTTTGTGATGAACTTGGAGAGACGCGCGAAGGTGACGAAGTTGACGAGGTTTTAGAAATAACCTGGGTCAGCTTCAATGTTTAGACTAAATGACATTGACTGGCACGAAAAAGCCGCGTGCAAAGACCCCAAGAACAAAAGATTTAAGCCGTTCTTCTTTTCAAGCGTAAGAAGCGAAGTGTATGACGCTAAGAATCTATGCTTTACTTGCCCAGTAAGAAAAGAATGCTTACAGTGGGCGCTAGACAATAAGCAAATATGGGGAGTCTGGGGTGGAAGAGATGAGGCAGAAATTAGAAGAGCTCTTTCTGTCTCTCACACTGGGCAAGAAATACGCCGACAGCGCTTTCCAAACTGCCCTTACTGCGGCGCGCGGCCAACTAAGCTTTTTGTAGAAACGCGCGACGATCCAGACGGTACGCGCTGGACTACAATGAAAGTTGTAATCTGTTCAGAATGTGACTTTGAGTGGAAGAGCAGAACTAGCGCCAACGCGGTGACCGCGTATCACGCGTCAAAGAAAGCCAAAGAAGAAAAGCTAAAGTCTAAGAAGCCGTCTTCTTAGCCGGAAGTTCGGTCTGCTTAGATTTTTCAATCTCTTCCTGTAGTTGCGCGATCATTGCGCGCGCTACTGAAAGCTGAAGAGTCATCTGCTTGTTCTGCTCAAGAAGATCGTCAATTACTCGTTGTGTGTCTATCTGCATAACTGTCTCCTAGTTTGTGTAATTAAGATAGTACCAGCCACTTCCCCACAATGACTGTAGTCTTGTGAAGTATTTCTCGTACATTTTTCCAACTGTGTCTAGACCATACCTATCTTTTGAGTACTTGCTAATGAGCGCTCTGTCAAGACTTGTTGCGTTTTCAGCTGCGTCAATAAACTCGCGAAAAGTATGGCAGCGAAAGCCTGTTACTCCGTCAATGACAGTTTCTGTAAATGCTCCCCAGTCGGTCGAGATGACTGGTGCTCCGCACGCCATAGCTTCTACAGCAACAGTCCCAAACGGCTCGACGTAGATCGTAGGAGTAAAGACTGCAATCGCTCCGCCCATCAATTTTGCGCGCTCTTCTGTGCCAACAACTCCGACGTACTCTCCGTACGATGGCGGCACTCCTTGCCCCGCGATAACAAGTCGTTTTCCGAGATGCTTGCAAACGTCAACTGCAATTTGATAGCCTTTGCGCTCGATTAACCGGCCAATGTACAGATAGTAGTCGTCAGGGGTTTCTTGCAATGGAAAATCGTCTACGTCGATGTAACTCGGAATTACTGTGTCGTAGAATTTCCCGTCAAGCGCGTGCGGATCTGTGACTTTAGACCCGTAGCATGAGTGCATCCACGCATACGACTCAAAGACTTTGTAGTACGCGAATGATCCACCGTAACCAATGCCAAACTCGACGCTCAATTCGTTGGGGAACGCGTCGGCAATTGGCTTTGAAGCGTATCCCGCGATCAAGCAAATAAAATCACCGTGCTCTAGTCTGTCTTTGATAGCGACAATAGTATTGCAGTTGAAGCTTACCCAGTGCGGTAGGTTCCAGTCAAAAGACGCCGCTGAATAGTGATTATCGCCGACAGCCGCGAGCCGTTCTTCTTCTGTTATGCACATGACGTGCTCGTCGCATGGCGCTTCATTGAATTCACCGCCGTACAGATACACCGTGTGGCCAAGATTCTTCATCATAATGCAGAACTTACGCACCTTCTCGGTGTACGCGCAAGCGGTAAAGTCTTCTGTTGTATTAGTGTGCGGAAGACTGACTACGTGAAATCTCATTAGAACCACCAAAAGTGCTTAAGAATAGAAACAGACGCAAGAATGACCCACGCGAAATTGAACAAAATTATTGTCGGTAGCGTTTTTTCAGTAGAAGACCATATCAACGCCACGCTTGACAGCACAGCGAAGATATAGAGCCACCACCACTGCTGCCCAAGTAGCAAGCCTGGGAAGATAATTGCAATTTTTGTTGCGAATCCCCATGCTTCGACAATATTTGGTTTTGTCCAATAGTCTTTAGCAGACATTGTATGTACGGCATTAACTACTTTGTTTAGCGCTTTTCTCATGTTTACTTTTTTGATTTACGCTCAAGAAAAGAGTCAACTACTTTTGCTGCTTTTCTATAGGCTACGCCTGATGCCTCGGCTGGAGCAACACCGCCAGTGAGATACATGTTTGATGACGCGTACTTAAAAAAAGACTCGTCTACGTATTCGATGCGGTGAATGTCGTTCTTACGTTGGATAGGGATAACGTGCGCCAACGGCGTGCCTTGTTTGATCGTGAACTCAGAGTCTGTTTTGATGTTGAGAACTATATTTGCCATTTGATAATAGTCTGTGTTTACGATGTTTGGCAAAATCGAGTACTCTGCATTTTCTTCATAAAACACTGGAAGAAACATTGAAGACCACCCCGGAGCTGTTTGTATTCTCCATGGTGTTATCAACTTTGGGTACGACATCTTTTCTATCTTGCGCGCTTCAGTCATCGGGCAGCTCCCAGTCTGCTCAAAGTGAAACCCGCTAGCCATTTGATAGTCGAGCTGCGGGTTAAACTGATCTGCCCGTATCTCCCAGACTCCTCGGTTGATGTTCGGAACAAACTTAAAAGTTGTCCAAGCTGGAATTGTTACTCCAAACTCTAAGAAATCAGAAATACCGGAGCAAGAACGAATTGACCCATCGCCTTTGTGCACTCGTCTGAACCACTGCGGAAGACGAGACTTGGAATTGACATAAGGCGCGTCATTGTAAAACCTGTTGTCTACTGTAGTGACTCTTATCGTTCCTGGCTTTACGCGCTTAAGCTTGTTGATATCTAGCTTCTCAATCTTCATTTACCGTTTCCATTAGCGCTTGCTTATGATCTACTAGCTCTCTAGCATGTCTATTTATTCTGACTTCGTCAGACTTCTTTTCTACAATTTGTCGTATCTTAAGTCGATCAAGCGCGAGTGAGCTTGGCAGCGTCGGCACTAAATTCTGCCCCTGTGCGACATGTAAAAAGTTTCTTGACAGAAACATTAAGTGCCCTGCGTGCGGTACGTCTAGATGTCCCGGTGCTCTTTCACTCCAGAGATCTAAAAGCTCTTGAAGCGAGTCTGGAACCGGCGAGACAGAGATGTCTTTCCAAAAGTCAGTGTCTTGTCTGTCTGACATATAGTGAAGTCTCATCATGTCTCGTATGTTGAGCATCATGTGAGCCATTTTTTTGTTGTAGTCTGCTGTTAACTTTTCTGCTCCGCGAACGTATGACGCACAGTATTCAGCAATGTGCATTGCTTGAATAATCGTGCTACCAATACTTGTCGCCTCAAGCGGCTCAACAAAAGACGACGCCAAACCTACAGCTATGCAGTTCTTGTGCCACTGATGCTCTAGGTACCCTGGGTCAAACTTAAATGAGCGAGCTGGCTCGATATTGTAGCCGCTAATTTTTCTTGCTTCTTCTACCGCTTCTTCTTCTGTCAAATGACTAGACGAGTAAACGTAGCCGTTTCCTCTTCTCGTCTGCGTCGGTATTTCCCACATCCAGCCAGAAGATGCAGCTCTGGCTCTAGTGTACGGCCTTATCTTTCCGTTTGGGTCAGACTCAGTTGGGAACGCGATTGCTGAATCAACAAGTAGATACTCCGAAAAAGACTTCCAAGAAGTGTTGTCGAGCTTTGACATCAAATCGCGCTTAAAGCCAGTCGCGTCAATCCACACGTCGGCAGATACGCTCTCGCCGGAAGACAAATTTGCTGAGTCGATGTAGCCGTTTGGGTCAAGCACTAAATTTGAAACTTCGTCATCAATAAACTTAATCATTCGTTTAAAGCAAACGCCGACTAAAAAGTCATTGAGTAAGAACGTATCAAAGTGATACTGATTAGTGTTGTTGTGGAGATTCTCTCTGATGATTTTGTCTTGTACTAAGCCGATTGTTGACGTCTGAGTGGTGATGAGTTTGCTATTCTCTAAGTATGACAAGTATTCACCAATCAGACCATACGCTTCGACGTCGAAGATTGAAGCTACGCTATGGAAATAGTCAGGGATAGCCGTAGTCCAATTCTCAAAACGAATACCGTACTTGTGCGTCGCGCCTGTGTTCTTAATGACTTCTTCGACTCCGATATTGCACTTATCCATGAAAAAGCGCCAGTGTTCTGTGCTGCCTTCGCCGACGCCAACAATGCCAATCTTGCTAGACGACACATTTGTAATTTTGGAGTCTGGGAACGCTTGTCTAAGAACTATTGAAGTTATCAGCCCCGCCGTGCCGGAGCCAACAACGCAAAAGCTTAGACTATCGTGATGTCGCATCAAAATACCTCGCAGCAAGTCTTGCTTTTTCTATCATTGGAAAATCAATTGGCCTCGGCGGAGGAAGCATTTGCACGGAAAACTGCCCCTCTCCGTTTATGCAGTCTTTTATCATCTGAGCCGTGACAGTTTCTGGGTCAATTCCAGGCATTCTGTTTACAACAAAAATGAGCACGGCTTCTTGCTGTAGTCTTCGCTCTGCACTCTTTAACTTTTCTAGCACTGCTGGGTGCGACGGGTGCTGCGCTTCAAGCGCGCTAAGTGTTTTGTACCTAAGTTGTTTTTTCAAATGAGTCTTAATTGAACTTGGCAAATTTCCTGTTTCGGAGAAGCCATGCCGTGGGTTGCCGTATCCGCGCATAAATCGCTCCACTGGCATCGGCACTTCTGCTTCCTTAAGTTCTGCTATCATTTCTTCAGTGATTCCCAGCGTGTCAAGAAAAACCACCGCGTCTTTTGCAAAGTCTTCCGTCGCTAGACCAGCTATCTGCAGATCACGCCACTCAGCAAGCAGCCGCAATGTGCCGGAAAGTGTTCTAGACACTAATGTCACTACAGGCCAATTTCTCCAAGTCATTCCAATTTTATGAATTGACTGAGAAGTAATGTGAGCAACTCCATTTACGTTTAGCAGCGGAACAAATCCACCAAGAGTTGACTGTTTCGCTAAAGAAAAATCTAATGGAGAAGGTTTAATCCCGTCGGTGGGGAAGTACATTCTTGGGCCGTACATCGTGTCGTCGCATCTGTTGTCCGCTGCGACTAATCGAGTTGAGTGGTTGATTACCTTTGTGTCAACTGACTTTAGAAAACCGAGAAATTGATGAGGGAGTAGCTCGATGTTTTCCCACGCATCAAAATTGTCTTCGTACACGTTCCAATGTAGAAGCTGAGAGTCCCCCGAGTCAGTGACTACTCTCATTGACCAAGCAGTCTGCCCGAAAGTCGGCATTGACTGAAAACGCAAAAGAGTACCAATTTCATGAGAAAACGCCTCGAAATCTAAGTACTCAGACTCGCCGGCGGGGGTGTCGTACACCACTGACACTGACTCGGCGGAATAGTCAATGAAAGCAAAGCACCCGTCAGGCGCGATGGAAAGCTCACTTATTGGTTTTACTACTGTAGCCATGTGACTAAACTGCACTTTGTTCCAGACATCACCGGATGCGCGATGTGCACGTACGGAAAATTAGAAGGGAACACTACTACGTCTCCTGCCTCTGCGTCTATTGTAACATCAAAAAACGGAAACTCGAGTTGCCCACCGGACTCTGGCGACTGAAGAAAGGCGACTACGCTGACAATTCTTTGATTGAGAGGGGCGTGGTCGTAGTGAGCATGATACTCGCCACCACCTGAGTACTTTAAAAGTCTCCAACCTTCGTACCCGCTTGTCGAGACAATGTATTGTTCTCTGTAGTCTGGAAGTATCTCATCAAGAATTCGCTTAGAGATACCGCTAAACTTTTGCGCAAGAGCTGTTTGCGAATGCTCTAAATGAGTAATGTTTGCTTCTGCAGAAGTCCTGTAAGAAGATACTGAGCCAAGACCGACAGAAGACGTTAGCCATTCGACCTCTGACCACGGGTTGTCGGTCTCTTTCTCTATCTCGTGCATAAAATCTGACGGATCTATAGCTGACTTATAGACGTTTATGCACGTCGCTATCTCTATGACATTCACGTTTTTTGCCTAATTACTTCGTCGAATACAGTATCCCCATTGACGACTACCTGTACTCTTTTGTCACCTTTAGTATTCATTCTTGGTCTGAACTTTAACGCGTGCGCCTCTTTAATTTTTGGACTATGAGCGACATCATCTACAAAAAGTGCGCAGTCTTTTGACAGGTCTACAAATTCGTCTACAATGTCTAAAGACCAAACTCTGCCCGGCGTGTACAGATCTGAATACTCCACTGACTTTAGGCGTGGAGCAGCGACAATCTCAATCTCTGTGCTATCTTCTGATACTTGAATCTCTAGTGAATAAGTTCTTGCTAACTTTTTGGCTTCTTCAGGTACTTCTCCGTTGCGACACATCTCTCGCGGGACAGATACGTATCTATTCATCGCTGCTTAGCGCTGCTTTCTGCGCCTGAAGAGACTTAATTAGATCAATGTAGTGTTTAACTCGGCCGCGTGGCTCTTCCATGTTGATTGGCTCGTCCCAGGTATCGGCGTCAAACGTTTCTGGGTCTATTCCCACCTGGGGAAGAAGGCCGTACAAAGACGTTTGATAGCTATTTAGCTCTGCGTCGATTGTTCTTTTTCTATCGTTCAAAGTGAAATCGTCAAAGATACCCATTATGTGTTCTCCTACCTAACTGTTGAGAATGATGTATGTTGAGCCTGAAGTAGCAGTAACCGTATCAGAGTCAGCAGTTGTCCCTGCTCGCACGTCGTAATTTAGACTAGACGGAGTTGCCTCAGTAATTATCACTATTGCTCCTCCTCCGCCAGCTCCGCCTCTTTTTCCAGTCCCTCCCGTCACTGCAGGAGAGCCGGTTCCACCAGCGCCTCCAGCTCCTCCAGCGCCGCCAGCGCCGCCAGCATAGTGCGGGCCGGCTGTGCAGCACGGAGCGTGAATAGTTGCTGAATGGTTATGGTGATACGAGTGGTGACCTGCGGGGATGTGAATCTTACCTGATGTGGTAGCTGGATGATGGTGGTGGCCGCAGCAAGTATGTGGTTCGTGAATAACTGCTGAGTGATGGTGGTGATCTGTGTACCCAGGCGCCGCTGCTCCCGGTGTACCAGTGGCACCAGTGGCGCCGTTTGGCCCAGCTGGAGAAGTTGTCCCGGCAGAGCCAACTGCTCCGCTTACTCCAAGAGACATAATTGTGCCAGTGCCAGTGATTGTTCTGGCGACTATTGCCACGACTCCGCCGCCTGCCCCACCTGCGCCGCCTGCGCCGCCTGTAGCTGCAATGGGTGGGTTTGGAGCAGAGCCACTCGTTCCGCTTGCGCCTGAAGCGCCGGTGTTCCCCTTGCCTCCCGCTGCTCCGACAGTCGTCGCGTTTGGTGGCCATGCCCCTGTTGCGCCTGTAGCTCCTGCAGATCCAGCAGACCCCGCTTTTCCAGGCCAAGTGTTTGTAAACCCAGACGGGGCAGGGCTTGCGTTTGTGTATGAAGTCGCCGCTATGCCAGTAGATCCAGCAGACCCAGCAGATCCACCAGCTAAAAGAACAGGAACTGAACTTCCGTACGTAGCGTCGAGCGCGACGCCTGTCACTGCCTCTATTCTTTTGACTAAATACTCCGGCAGCACAGAAACCCCCGGATTTGTTGCTCCGCCGCCTTGACCGCCAATGCGATACGAAATTGCTGAAGAAACGTTTCCAGCTACTGTTCCCGTTGATACAGAAGAACCGGGTGAAGTTATTGTTCCATTTGTTGAACCACTGGTATTGCCAGTAACTGTCCCGATCCCAACAACTCCGTTAATTGTTGCAGTGTTCTTTACAAACACGCGAAACCCGTTTGTTAGTAGTACGTTGCCGAGCGGAACTGTCAAGTTGTTGTAGTACTTGTCAGAAGTAAGAGTCACGGTACCGCTAATTGTTACGTCGCCATCTGCTCCTGTGCCATAGACCCAGTCGTTGCTAACGCGCGACGCACTTTGCTCAATTCTTGATATAGCCACGCTACACCTGCTGTACGTAGTAGTGGGTGCCCGCGTTCTGCCCAGTCACGTCTGTCGAGACTGAAGCAGGCAGCGCTGATGCAGATGAGACAACAAGAATTACTCCGCCGCCTGCGGGTGCGGTCCCTGGCGCTTTAATGTACCCAGTACCAGTTGCTGGGCCAGAGATATACCGTGCTGCTATGATGATCACACCGCCACCGGCTTGCCCTGACCCGCCAGCTCCTCCGCGAAGAAACGTTGGCCCGCCTGACGCTGTAATTGAGTAACCAGTGATTGCTTGACGAGCGACTTTAAAGTAGTCTGATCCGCCAAGAGCAGCTGTTGGTGCAGTAGCAGTGTAGCCAGTCGCGCTTCCACCAAGCGAGTGAGTCACTGCAGTTGTTGCGGCACCACCTTGCATAATTGATCCAGCAGTCGAGTACCCCGCAGTAAACCCGATAGTCGCGTTGTTGCCGTCAAACTTCAATGTTCCTTTGACAAAGATGCGGTACCCGTTTGGCGCAAGTCGCACTCCCGAGTTGATTGTCAAATCATTGAAGTACAAGTCTCTTGTCATTGAATAGACACTTGCAGACGGCGCCATGCTCAAGACCGTTGTTGTCCCGTCTAGCGTGGCGTCTCCGTCCATGCCGGTGCCGTACACAGAGTCAACTCCTTCGTTGTAGTACGCTGCCCACACAGAACCATCCCACTGCCAACTCTTAGAGCCGACTGTGTAAATCTGTGCTGTGTATGGGGAGGAGGGAAATGTAATTGGCATTAGATTGAATTCCTATACCCATAAACGCGGATTGTGCCGCCGGTAAAACTATTTGAGCCGCATGACAATGAAAAACCGTCATAGGCCGAAGTTGTGGTGTGGGAAGCAGTCCCCTGTTCCATATAGGAAACATTTGTTCCGTCATGGTATACCTGCTGAAAAATAAACTTTGTTATGACAGTAGCGTTGGGGTCAAATACATCACACGAAATTGATTGCTCAACATTGGATGCGGTATAACCAGCAATAATTGACGACTGCGAACTGACGTATGACCCTCCCACCGTTGCCCCCTGCGCATAGAATCTTTGCTTGGTATACCCACTTGTGGCTGGTGTCGTATTAGAAAGCAACTGAAGCGTAAAAGGGTCAGTTCCGTTTGTTTTGATTGCGTCAAAAATAATTCTGTACACTCGGTACGTAGAGGAAAAACAACTCGTCACATTTGTTGAAGAACTTGAAACATCTACAACTTTGACTAACTCCATCCCTGGTGGTGAATCTGCTGCCACCATCATTACCCACGCTGAGGCGTTGTAGACAAGAATGCGGTTGGTATCAGTCTCGTAGATTAGTTGACCTTCCCATGGGGAAGACGGGCGAGTTGTTGATGTACATTGATACGGCGACATCGTGCCGCCGCCAATTTCAACCCACGCAGAGTTGTAGTAGATGTAAGTAGCGCCAGTGCTTGTGTCAAACCACAAGTTTCCAGCAGACGGCGAAGACGGCGCGGTCGCTGAACTTGTCAGCGGCGCGCCAGGGCCGGTCGCGCCCGTGGGCCCCGTCGCGCCTGTGACACCAGTTGGTCCAGTCGCGCCAATTGGTCCAGTTGGCCCTGTTACACCTGTCGGTCCGGTAGCGCCAACCGGACCCGTTGGCCCAGTCGCGCCGATTGGCCCTGTAGGCCCAGTCGCGCCTGTGTCACCCGCGGCTCCAGCAGCGCCAGTCGCACCGACAGGCCCAGTCGCACCCGCCGGGCCGGTAGCGCCAGTTGCACCGACAGGCCCTGTCGCTCCTGCTGGCCCAGTCGCACCGGCAGGTCCGACGTCGCCAGTTGCACCGACAGGCCCGGTCGCACCAGTTGCTCCCGCCGGGCCAGTTGCACCGGCTGGGCCAGTTGCACCGACAGGCCCAGTCGCACCAGTCGCGCCGTCACCACCTTGAACGCCTGTTGCGCCAGTCGCGCCGATTGCGCCAGTCGGACCAACGTCCCCCTGCGGACCTTGCGGACCAGTCGGGCCAGTTGCGCCGGTGTCGCCTTGAACGCCTGTTGCCCCAGTCGCTCCAACGTCGCCTTGTACTCCAGTAGCACCTGTCGCGCCAGTTAGCCCAGTAGGACCAGTTGCCCCAACCGGCCCCGTTGCGCCCGTTGCGCCGGTAAGCCCTGTCGCACCTGTCGGGCCAGTAGGACCAGTTGCGCCAAGGAATCCTTGCGTGATGCTTGTGATGACGCTTGACTGTCTGGAAGTGCCATCGTGTGTGACGGTACCGTAAATATTGTTTGTAGAAGTTGTCTTGACAAATAGCTTCATCAGAAGCCTATCAGTCTCAAGCAAAGTAAAGCCTGACTGAATGTACTGAACAATTGTAAAGAGAGTGGGGGTTGTCGCGTTTACTTCGCCACTTGTGTAGTTGAAAAGTTCTGTTTCTGCGTTTGAGTTTGTTGGATCAACCTTGTAAACCCTGGCAACAAAATTAGTTACGCCGTCAGTATCATTAATGTTTAGCCACAGTCTCCATGTAAATTCTCCAGCAGGGAGCAATATGACATTGGGGTCACCAGCAGCAGTGATCCACCCCTTAATGTATTGCTCGCCGTTGCTGCTTGTCGCGGCGGTGGCGTTAGACATTTGTTCTTCGGTGAGATTAGATACTTCTGGAGTTAGCTCTTCATAAGGTGAAATATCACTTGCTGAACTTTGGAAGTAGTAAACGCGTCCAGCAGCAGATAGACCTTGAAGCCCAGTAGGTCCAGTAGCACCTGTCGCTCCGCTTGCGCCGGTTGCGCCGGTTGCGCCCTGCGGCCCCGTTGGGCCAGTTGCTCCTGTGTCGCCTGTTGCACCGACAGGCCCTGTCGCGCCGGTAGCGCCAACTGCTCCAGTCGCTCCAGTCGCTCCGACGTCACCTTGTAGTCCAGAAGGCCCAGTTGGGCCAGAAGGACCAACTACCTGAGTGTTCTTCCACAGTCCGCTGCTTGATTCATACGCGAGAACGTCGCCGTTGGCAAGTGTCCCGGCATTAATAGCGACGTTGTGAAGTTCATCAAGTTCGTAGCCGTTTTGCGTCGCTACATAAATGATGCCGTTGTTTGTTGCGCGAACAACTACGCCAATGAAAACCAAGTGATCCGGAGATGTTGGTTTAGTCTTAGTGAACGCGCCATTTTCTCCAAGCCAAAGAACATCTCCTGCTGCGTAGCCAGTGGACAGATCAATTCCATCTACGTAGCCGCGGGTGACAATTGGGCCGTTGTTAGATGCCGTGATATTTGCTCCGGCAACACCAATTGTTTTTGACGACGTAGTGTCAGAGCTGTTGTCTGCGCGTTTTACAGAAGCGTGATCGCCTGTCGCGCCATATAAATAGACGCAGGTGCCAGTTGTAATTGTTGTTGACTCCGCGTTTCTTACGTATGAAACGAGAGGGATGTGACTATTTACCCAGTTCGTGCCGTCATACGAAAGACCTTGAAACTCTTCTGGCGAAGTTATGACAACGTCAGTAAGAATATCTAGTCCACCGCTCGGGCCTGTTGGCCCCGTTGCTCCAGTTGGCCCAGTTGCGCCTGTCGCTCCGGTAAGCCCTGTTGCGCCTGTAAGTCCCGTTGCACCTGTAAGTCCCGTTGCACCTGTCGGCCCAACGTCGCCAGTCGCGCCTTGCGGCCCTGTAGCGCCTGTTGGCCCCGTAGCGCCTTCAACTCCAGTTGCGCCAGTGACACCAGTTGCGCCAACCGGACCCGTCGGCCCAGTCGCGCCGATTGGCCCTGTTGGTCCAGTCACTCCTTCAGGGCCTGTTGCGCCTGTTGCGCCCGTCGGCCCAGTCGCGCCGATTGGCCCTGTTGGTCCAGTCACTCCTTCAGGGCCTGTTGCGCCTGTTGCGCCAGTCGCGCCGATTGGCCCAGTGTCGCCCGTTGGGCCAGTCGCGCCAACCGGCCCGGTTGCGCCACTTGCGCCCGTTGCGCCGGTTGCGCCTTGCGGCCCCGTTGGGCCAGTTGCTCCTGTGTCGCCTGTTGCACCGACAGGTCCAGTCGCGCCAGTGTCCCCTTGCAGCCCCGTTAGCCCAGTCGCGCCGGTTGGGCCTGTTGCGCCCTGCGGTCCCGTTGGTCCCGCTGGGCCAGACGGGCCAGTCGGCCCTGTAGCTCCAACTTCTAAGCTTGCAGTGTACGGCACAAACTTTGCGCCATTGAAAAGTAAAATCTGCCCGTTTGTTACGCCAGTCGTGTCTATCTCGATGCCGTCAACAAACAGCGCAGGGACTTTTAGCGTGTCATCTGTCTTAAGAACATTTGCTTCGTCGCGATAGAGATTTACATCGCCTGCCGCTGTGCCGTCGCCCCAAACAAGCCTGCCGCCTGCCTGCACTTGCAGCCTCGCGTAGGTGTCGCCGTCAACAAAAATTGTCAACCCATCGGAGCCAGCAGTAGACAGCTGCTTAATTGTTATTGGAGTTACAAATTTTTGTGACACGACCTCGATCGCTTTCTGCTTTAAGATGACCCCGCGAGGTCAAACTTAAGCTAACTAGCCGATTACGACTACTCTATACTGATCTGTTGTTGGCGCTGTCGCAAACGCGATGGTGACTGCGCTTGTTGTAGTTGCGGCAATATCCGCGATCACGACTGCGTAGGGAGAAGCGACCTCATGGATTTGAACAATGACATCGCGTGTGCCGAGGTTGTGAGTAACCGTGTAGCTCGTGTTCGAGCCGTCACCGACGTTTGCCGCATAACGTGTCATGAAGCCAAGGTTTGTCTTCGCTCCAGCGGCGTCAGACGCGCCAGTGCCGCCGTCAGCTACCGCGATATCTGTACCGTTCCAAACGCCTGTCGTGATTGTCCCAACGGATGTAAGACTTGAAGAAGTAACTCCAGAACCGAGAGCGGACCCGCTAAGAACTGTAGTTCCATTGATCATGTAGACCTTGCCAGAGGCAAGATTGAGATGCTCAGAAGAAGTCCAAGCGTCAGTGCTGTCTACCCAGCTAAAAGTCTTATCTGTTGTGCCTTTTAGTGTGATACCGCCGCCATCTGCGCCGGCGTCAGACGGAGTTGCAGTCGACCCTAGCTCGATGTTCTTATCGTCTACTGTCACTGTTGTTGAATTGACAGTTGTTGTCGTACCGTTGACTGTTAGGTCGCCGGTGATCGTGAGGCTGCTTAGCGTACCAACAGACGTGATCGAGCTAAGGTTACCAGTAGTGATAACCGTGCCATCTACATCTGGCAAGGTGATTGTTCTATCGGCCGTAGGGTCAGTGACTGTCAGAGTTGTCTCGTACTCGTCTGCTGTTGCGCCTTCAAACGTAATGCCGGTTGTAAGAACTCCAAGAGAAGTAATTGCTGAGAGGTTTCCTGTTGTGACAACAGTGCCGTCTACGTTTGGCAGAGTAATTGTTCTGTCTGCTGTCGGGTCTACAACAGTGAGAGTAGTTTCATAGATGTCGTCGGTTGCGCCTTCGATAACGATGCTTGCGCCTGTAACGGTAAGACCGTTTGCGTAAAGGTTTGTAATCGTTGGGTTTGAAGAAAGAACAACGTTGTTCCCGCTGCCAACATAAGAAGTAATTGCGTTACCGTTAACGCTAAAGCTGTTACCGGCGCCAGCGGTGTCAAACGTTTTATTTGTGAAAGTGTCTTGAGTAGCCTTACCAACCAAAGTGTCTGTCGCGTTTGGTAGCGTGAGAGTACGATCTGCGGTCGGGTCAGTAACTGTTAGCGTTGTTTCGTACGCGTCAGCAGTTGCACCTTCAAACGTGATTGAAGCGCCATTTATTGTAAGACCAGCAAACGTTGGGCTGTATGTTGCGTCCAGCGTGAGGTCGATAGCGCCGTCGCCAGCGTCGTCGTACGACGCTGTAATGCCGCTGTGTGAACCATTTGTGACAAGCTGCGCGCCTACGATGTCTTGAACCTGCTCTGTGCTTACGGTCGCACCGGAAATTGCGGAATCAACGTAGCCTTTAGAAGCAGCATGAGCATTGTCTGTTGGAGTTGCTGCAACTTTAATTTGAGAGTTTTCATCTCGAGCGACAATGCTAGTCGCAGTAGCGTCTGACGTGCCGCTGATAGTGAGAGTAACTGCGCCGTTGCTTTCGCTTACAGAGAGGTAGCTCGAGTACGTTCCGCCTGATGTGACGCTGTGGAGCATCTTTCTCCACGCCGAGCCCGAGTACACTTTAATTGTGTCTTCGGTCGAGTTATAGATCATTCGACCTTCAAAGTTGTTGCTCGACGGGTCAGAAGCAAGAACCTCAAACTTGCCGTTCAAAATTTGATTTTGATTGAGATCTAAGTTAGTTACAAATTTTGTCGCCACGGCTCACTGCTTTCTAGGTTAAATACGCGTATCCGGAGAACGGAGAACTGAATGAAATAGTCACTTGTGTATCGCTATTATATGTTATGTCACCAATTACGACAGTTCCAGCGCTGTCAACTACCGTAACGGAAGGCCTTCCGCCGAGCGCGTGAGTAACTGTCCAAGTAGACGAAACAGACGACTGAGTATGAACGTGTCGTTGATTTGAAGTCAACGCCGAGTCTAGCGAATAAGCCGGGCTTGCTGGCCACGCGCCGTCGGCTTTTGGTCCGTAGTAGCTGCCAGTGTCAGAGTCAATGTAAATATCTCCATCAACGCCGACTAAGTTAGAAGGTAGCCCCGAGTCAATTAGTACCCCTGGGCCGCGCGGTCCTGCTGGGCCTTGCACTACTATAGGGTTGCTAGCAGTAGTCCCTTCAGTGCCACTGCTAATTTCTGATCTAATGTCTACATCTGACCCGTCGCCGTACGGGAGAAGAGCGTAGAACGACTGAGGCTTTACTCCGTAAAGGCGAACGCTGACTTTGTACGCCCAGCCTTCTGGCCTAAGAAGAGCGTTATCAGTTACGGGAAGATCTATCTCAAACGCGCCATTTATATCTAGCGCTGCTGCTAAAGTGCTTTCAACAATTACTGCGTCATCTTCATCTACAACTCTTGTAGTCGGAGTAAATGTTACTCTGCCCTTTGCTGGCTCTCCTAAGGCAGTTAAGTAGGTTCCATAGACGGTACGCGTAAGAACGTCATTAGGCCATGGCACGTCTTAGCTCCAATCTGACAGAAATCTCTGAAAGAATCTTATCAAATTGTGTGCCAGTGACACCCTGAAAGTTTAGGCTAATCTAGCCAAACTACGTATTCTGCTGTGACTCGTGCCTTGTCTGGGTCGATGAAGTGAAGGCGCTGCGAAGGCCGTCCTTTTGCGGCAATAAACTCTGCCGCGTAGACACTCTCAGACTCTGGAGAGCCAGTCACAAAGATGCGACCGCCGTTTGCCATTGTCAACGACATGGGGGTGTGGAAGTGCCCCATGTATACGTCATGGAACTCAGGCACGACTCCGGTCGCCCAGGCGTTGCACTTGCGCAAAATGCCGAACGCGGGAGTGTTTCCACCAAACGACTTGATCTCGTCGCCGTGGACGAGAAGCGCTTTATAGTTTCCTACCGAGACAATTTGATACCAGTCAGGCGACATCTGCCAAGTGACGTTTTTGAGATCGCGAGTGCGCTCAGAAGCGATCTTGTACGAGATCGCATCAATGTTATCGTTTGCTGGCAGCTCGCCCTTGCGGCCGAGGCGGCCATGATTGCCGTATTCACAGACGACGTTGACCTTCTCAAAAAATGCGGCTAAGGTTCTTACAATTGTCTCCTCGATGCGCACTGTCTCAAAAAGCTGCTCGAAAAGATGAGCCTCGACTTCCCACGCCTGTCCGGGGAAGATTGTGATGCCTTCAACCATGTCGCCACCAAACATAATGGTGCATTCACGAACGGGGTGGTGCGCTCGCTGAATCTCAGTTAGCTCCATTACTTTTGAAGTAAACTGTTCCATTCTTCTTGAGCACGTCTCAATGTCGTACCCGCTTGTCTTCTTACCGAGCTGCCAGTCAGTCGGGTGAATTAGTGCTACTTCACCTCTGCCTTTTCTCGAGTCCTTGGCAATTTTTGGCGTAGGCATCGCCTTGCCTCTGCCAGAAGCAAGTGCGGCTTCGTGCGCTGCTGCAAACACTGCTTCTGTAATTGTTTCATTAGCTCGTTTTGCTTTGTATTCTGCCTGCTGCGCGCGCTTCAGAGCTTTGCGAAGTTCTGTGATTTCGCTTTCTGCGTTGATGTCATCTGCTAGACTCATTTGATATCGGTCACCAATTCTCCGCGACGGTATCGGCTAATTACATTGGGCGCAAGCTTAAAACCGCGAGTTTCCAGTGCTTTTGAAATGTTTGACGCTGGAATGCCGTGGTCGTCCAACGCCTTTATGAAGTCTTTTCTGTCGCTGTCTGAAAGTTGCTCGGCAATTTCTTGAATCCGAGACCTGTTGCCTTTTCTTGCGCTATTCTTTTTGATCTCATCGAATAGGTCGCCCATCAATGCTGCCTCCGTAGTGTTGTCTAACAGTACTATATACTGTTCACTGTACTATACATTGCTAGTTACGTTGGCAATGAAACTATGATACAGTTGTCTACTCTACAAAATGTTCAAAAACAACGCGCGAATGCGGCAAAAGACTGCGCCATTTGTTATAGTGACCGAGTCACAAATATCACAAATGTCACAAACATGCTAAGGGCGGCGGCAAGGTAATGATTGACGAAGTATCTAAACGTCTCAGTGTGCGAAGAGTCGCTATGCTGTTCGGAATACCTCAACGCGTAGTGGCTCGAGCTGTAGCATCCGGCGAGCTCCCAGCTCTGATTACAAAAACCGAGACAGGCAGAGACAGAGCGTACATTATGCACGAGGACGCAGAGCGCTGGGTGTGCTCTCTGCACAGCGAAACACGAGTTGCCAGGTGAGCGGGTGGGAACTTGCGGACGGCCGCTTAGGCCCAGCAGCGGCGTGGTATGCGGCCAAAGGTTGGCACGTTCTTCCATGCTATGGGATTGCGAATGGCCGGTGCACATGCGGTGGTGCGCATGCTGAGCCGAAAGATGTCGGTAAACACCCAAGCATAGCCGAATGGAACACTCAAGCAACACCGAATGAAGATACTGTCAAGTCATGGTGGTCTTCTTCGTCTGATCAAAACGTTGCAGTCTATTGCCGCCCGAGCGGATTCTTTGTCATAGACATCGATCCGCGTGCGGGTGGCCCAGACTCGTTTGAGAAGTTTGAGTCATTGGTAGATGGCGCGCTGCCTCCCACTGTGGAAGCCATTACAGGCGAGTACTCAATGAACGGGAAGATTCAGCGCGGTAGGCATTTGTTCTACCGCTGCGACGAGTCTGAAGCCTTAGTTGGAAACCTAAAAAAGTCAGGGCTTAGCGGGATCGACATTAAGCACAATGGGTACGTGCTTATCGCGCCGTCGCGCCACTTTTCAGGAGTTTGCTACGAGTGGGCGCCAGGAAAAGCGCCATGGGAAATTGAAATAGCTCGCGCTCCTGAAGAGCTGCTAGTCGCTCTTCGCAAGAGAGGTAGAAGATCTGGAACGTCACTTGATGAAGGTGACTGGAGCTTCCTAGACTCGATGGACTTCGGCGGAGAACGAGTAGATGTTGATAGACTTCTTTCAGAAGGAATTGACGAAGGCTCGAGAGCAGTAGATATCTACTCCATGGCGTGCGCCCTCGCGAACAAGTTTCCAGTAGACACCGAAGCCGGCCGACTTGCTGTTGAAACAATGATGATTCGCTTTAACGCCGAAAAGGTTCGTCCTCCGCTAGAGCTTGAAGGCCCGGGTGGCTTGCTAATGCACGTGCGTCGTGCAATTCAATTCGTAATTGACAATCCAAAGACAGAACGGTTATGGCCAGGTCTGAAAGAATGGGCCAATAAGTCTACGGAGGAAAGTCGTGCGGCGATTGCGAAACAACAGGCAGCTAACTTACAGCGCGCTTCTGTCACGCCAGCGGAAACAAACCTTCCCGGTACTATTGGTGGCGCTGTTTACAGCGCTATGGTTGACGGCGACTCGCTATCGGCGGCGGCTAGCCTCACTAACATCGACGTACCGCTTGACCCAGATGCTCTTGGTGCAGAAGAAGGCGGAGAGCCAGGAAAACGAAGTCTTACTGACACTGGCAATGGACGCCGACTCGTTGACTCGTTTGGCCCCGCGGTTAGATACACTCCAGGGCTTGGCTGGTTTCATTGGGACGGCGGATATTGGAAACCTGACGTCGAAAATCTCGAGATGCGTGAGCTATGCAAAAAGGTTGCGCCAATCATTGCGAGTGAAGTCGTTCACTATCTTGATGATGCTGACAAGCAGTCAGAAGTAATTCGCTGGGCGCAGCAGGCCAAGTCAAACGCGCGAATTAACGGTGCAATAGAATCAGCTACTTCTGACCCTCGAGTGCAGGTTGCAGTCGAGTCTTGGGATAGCGACGAAACTCTACTCGGGGTCGCTAACGGAGTAATCGATCTACGGACAGGCGAGCTGCTCAAAGGCCGCCCCGATCTCTACATTACGCGGCGTGCGCCTGTTGCGTACAACCCCGGGATTCGCAATGTTCGTTGGGAGCAATTCATAGACTTTGCGACAGGCGGAGACAAAGAACTGCAAGAGTGGTTGCAAAAAGCTGCCGGCTATTCGCTTACTGGTTTGCGAACATATGACATTATGTTTCTTGTGTATGGGCCCCCTGGCTCCGGTAAAAACACTCTTGTAGAAGCGTTAGTAAAGGCGATGGGCACGTCGCAGTACGCATGGCCTCTTGACTCGAGCATTCTTGCTCAAGGCGATGGGCAAGCACACGGCTCGGACCTGTATCACTGGGCAGAGCTTCGCGGGCGTCGTCTCGTGTGGGTTGACGAGCTGCCAGAGTCTGAGCGCATGAAAGAAAACTCAGTCAAGAAGCTAACTGGCTCTTCTGAAATCTCTGCTCGTTCTCCTGGTGAAAAGCCATTTACATTTCAGTCTCGCGCGAAGCTTTGGATTACAACCAACCACAGGCCAATCATCAGTGACGACGCGATGTGGCGGCGAATTCGCCCTGTGCCAATGACGAGAGTTCCAGAGAATCCAGACCCAGATCTCAAGCATTACTTGTTTGACCCAGAAGGCGGTCTACCAGCAGTGCTTTCTTGGGCAGTTGAGGGTGCGATTAAGCTACTTGGCTCTAGCGCGAGGGACGCGCTCGGTTGGTGCTCGGTTGTAAGCGAAGCTGCTGAAATCTACCGCAAGAACGAAGACCGTATCGGGTTCTTCCTTACTGAGGAAACTAAAGAGTCCGAGGGTGCGTCTATTCCTATCAAATCTCTCTACGCAGTCTACCGCGTGTGGTCAGAAGAGCGTGGAGAAAAGCCGATGACACAGATCGCGTTTCAGCGCAAGCTGAGTGAGCGAGGGCTAGAAATCAACGGTCTCGGCTCTAGGGCTGAAATCAGAGGTCACTTGCTCATGCCCAGGTCGGTATCAACAGGTGAAATTGACTGGGGCGTCGCAAGCAGGTTTGCAAGATGAAGCTGCCTAGGCTTCCGCGACGTGGGGATGTTGTTCTTGTCTTCCGTGGGCAGCCTAGCGGAGAAGTTATATGCAAGGTGCGTCTTAGAAAAGACGAGTACGCTAGCATTGAAAGAGCAGCAAAGCTTTACGGAGAAACTATTGAAAGTCTCATAGACAAGACTATTGCAGGTATTGCAAAAAGTTCTCAATAAGTACCGCTTTGTCTGCGTAGACAATGTACTATATGCTTCATAAGGTTCAGGCGTCTCGGGAGAGGGGCGTCTTGGCCGGGAGGTGAGCGTCTCGTTTACACGGTTCGAGATTGCCCTCCCGGCCGCCTTACTTTTTTGACTTGTCAACGTAATGTTTGACAGTCGCGGGATACCACTTCTTATCAAACGCCGTCTTGACTCCGTCTTTGTTTAGACGATCGGCTATTGCTTTATACGACATTCCTTTGTTTCTGTACTGAATAATAGATTCGTACAATTCGTCATTGATCATTTGTTTTGGGCCAAGGTCTACTCCCCATTTGAGACCTTTTTCTCTTCTGTCTTTGTGAACGTCTTTTTGTCGCTCTGCGATAATCCCTCTTTCCATCTCGGCAAGAGCGCTCATGATCGTCACGACGAAGCGACCTTGATAGCTCGCGGTGTCTAGGTTGAGATCGAGCATGACGATACGCCAACCGTTTGTGTTTGCTCTGTCGACGATGCTCAAAAAGTCCTTGGTCGACCTAGCAAGTCTGTCGATGCGAGTAACGAAGATCGCCGCGGCGTCGCCACGGTCAAGTCTCTCGAGCGCGTCACGTAGGACGGGGCGACCTTGAATTGACTTGCCAGAGCGCCCCTCTTCACGTAGGAGTTCTATCTCAGTAAAACCAGCCTGTTCGGCCGCTCGACGCAGATCTCGCTCCTGAGCGCCGAGAGACATACCGTCGTTGACCTGCATTTGAGTCGAAACTCGCGCGTACAGCAGGGCTATTTCTTTCCGCTCTTTTGACTTCTTTGCCATATTTCATATACCTTTCAAGGCCATTTTGTACAACTTCTTTTGTAAACCTTTAACATTAATGGTATACGGAAGAGAGCCATATGTTGCAAGGGTTTGAGAGAGGCAAAATTGACAAACAATTTCTTTTGGGACTTGAGCCTTAGAAGACAAGGGAATGAGCCTCTATATAATAGATAAGTTCACTTTTGGCCGCTCAGAGTAGTTATAGTGGTCTATGCCGACCTAGAAGGAAACCGTGACTAGGAGACATCATGAAACAGCTAACTGCATTGCTATTATCTTTTGCAGGAACCGTTGGAGTGAGTACGGGCGCTACTGCGAACATGAGTAGATCGTCTGAACCCAAGGAGCCCCCCAGTACCACGGTAGTGGTACAAGTTGAAATTCCATCAAATTCAACTCTAGCTCAAGACAAGGGCGGAGCTGCGCCTGACGTCCGAGCAATGGACGTTCCCGAGTACAACCCGCTTCCTCTTGTGAAATACGAAAACCCTCGAGCGACAGACGCGTTCTGGGAAAAAATGGCTCAGTGCGAAACAGCCAGCGACTGGAAAAATCGCGGTCGGTGGGCTGGCGGCCTGGGAATCATGACAGTCGGAAAGATTGGCACAAGTTCGTGGGGTACTTGGGAGGCGTTTGGTGGAGAAGAATTTGCTCCCTCGCCCGACAAGGCGACGAAGGAAGAGCAGATCATCGTTGCAAACAGAATCTCGGTAGACGGGTACCGAACTGTCATCAAACGAGACGCTGCATGGGCAAAAAGAAAAGGAGTCCCAGTCGAACTTGAGTGGGTGAAAGAGCCAGTCGGATTTGGCGGTTGGGGCTGCCTAGACAACATCGGCGGTAGGCCAGCGCTTGTCGCTCATTCTCCGGAAACTGTTGTTTCTCAGAAGTTCAAGTGGGGACAGCGTGGTCGTCTTGTCATGGATCTACAGGCGATCATCGGAGTGAGACAAGATGGCAAGTACGGAGCAAAGACGTGGGCGGCGCACGCGCGGTACGTCGCGCTTCACAACATATCGAGAATTGTTCTCCCA
>Ga0315907_10000474_pt1 | contig 58155 bp, 62 predicted proteins | sample LakEriMetagenome_3_FD_203525 | JGI IMG/M metagenome (GOLD analysis project Ga0315907, IMG submission 203525) | Freshwater fungal communities from buoy surface, Lake Erie, Ohio, United States - Buoy 12 MA123 | ecosystem: Environmental > Aquatic > Freshwater > Lake > Lake biofilm | place: USA... | reverse complement strand
ATCGACATCCAAGCCGACAAGGCCATCACCTCGGACAACGTCACGTCTTGGTGAAAGCGCACGCCGCCTTTGCCGGGGCCGCGGCTGGTGTTGTGTTGCACGCGGTAGCCCTCGAAGTGGGCGATGGTGCCGTTGTCCAGGTGGATCGGCACGTCCACGATCAGCGCGCGCTTGGGCCGCTTGAGCGTGTCGACCCAGCGCGCCAAGTTGCCGAGGTAGGGCGTGACGCGGTCGACCTGCTGCAGGTAAACGCCCCAAGGGCCGAGTTTGTGGGGGTCAAGGTAGGAGAGCAAAGCTTCGTTCATGTCGTTCCTGTTGGGAGGTGTCAAGGTGACGCGAAGCTTACGCAGGGCGCTTGGGCTTGTCCAAGGCCGAGTGGGGATTGGGTTATGCAGGCTGTGCATACCTGGGCAAAGACCCCAAGCGCTGCGGGTGTTGTGCGGCCCAGACCGGCGTGCGCTTAGAATGCAGGCTTCACCGGGGGTGCCTGGGCTTGCAAAAGCCCAAGGCTGAGAAATACCCCTCTCACCTGATCTGGGTTGTGCCAGCGTAGGGAGCGTGATGCGAATGTCCAACAACCGCTGTGCGGCCCAACGGCTTTCTCTTTCATGCCCCGAGCGGGCGTGTTTTAAAGAAAGGCGGTTCGGTATGCAACGGCGGTTTTTTGTTTTGGTCTCCACTGCTTTGGCGGCGCTGTGCGTGGCCGGCGCGGCCCACGCGCAAACCACGCTGCGCGTCATGACGCACAGCTCCTTCGACCTGCCCAAGCCTTTGCTGGCGCAGTTCGAAAAAGACGCGGGCGTGAAGCTGCAAATCATCAAGGGCGGCGACGCCGGCGAGATGCTCAACAAGCTCATCCTGTCCAAAGCCTCGCCCGTGGCCGATGTGGTCTACGGCATCGACAACACCTTGCTGCCGCGCGCATTGGCCGCGGGCATCGTGGACAGCGACATCGGCTCCATCGCTCAACGCGCGGCCGATGCGGCCATGTCCGAGCAGGCCGATCGCAGCGGCGTGCATGGCGGCGTGGTGCCCATCGACGTTGGCTTTGTGAACCTCAACATCGACAAGGCTTGGTTCGAGAAAAAAGGCTTGGCCTTGCCCAAAACCTTGCAAGACTTGGCCACGCCCGCCTACCGCGATTTGCTGGTGGTGCCCAACCCCGCCACGTCCAGCCCGGGCCAAGCCTTCATGCTGGCCACCATCGCCGGCTTGGGCGAAACCGCCGCCTTCGATTGGTGGGGCCAGATGCGCGCCAACGGCGTCAAGGTGGTCAAGGGCTGGAGTGAGGCCTACTACACCGAGTTCACGCGCAACGGTGGCACCCGCCCCATCGTGGTGAGCTACGCCACCAGCCCGGCGGCCGAGGTGTTCTACAGCAAAGAAAACATCAGCACCTCACCCACGGCCAACCTGTTCTTGGCTGGCGGTGTGTTTCGCCAAGTCGAGGGCGCGGCCTTGCTCAAGGGCGGCAAAGCCCGCGAGGCTGGGGTGAAGTTCATCGCCTTCTTGCGTTCGACCCCAGTTCAGCAAGCCCTGCAAACCACCATGTGGATGTACCCGGCCGAGCCCGGCGTGGCCCTCGACCCGGTGATGCAGCACGCGCAAGCGCCCGCACGCTTTGAATCGCTGCCCTTGAAAACATTGACCGAGCAGGCCGGCGCTTGGCAGCAGCGCTGGACGCGGGTGGTGCTGAAGTGATTCGCCAACGCCGCCACGCCCTGTGGCTGGCGGCACTGCCTGTGTTGGTGGTGGTCTTGGCCTTGGCCGCGCCGGTGGCGCGTTTGCTGGGTCAAGGCTTGTGGGGCGATCCGGTGGCCGGCATGGCCTTGGACGACAGCGGACCCTGGTGGCAGGACGCGCACCTGCGCTTTCGCGTGGGCTGGACGCTGGTGCAAGCGCTGGTCACGTGCGTGTTGTGTTTGTTGCTGGGCCTGCCCATGGCGTGGGTGCTGGCGCGGCTCGAATTTCGGGGACGTTTGTGGTGGCAGCGTGCGTTGATGCTGCCCTTTGTGGTGCCCACGCTGGTGGCGGCGCTGGGCGTGTTGTCGCTCTGGGGGCCGCGCGGTTGGTTGGGCGAACCCTTGGCCCAGATGGGTTGGTCGCTCGCCGACACGCCTGGTCTGCTGCTTTTGGGCAATGTGTTTTTCAACCTGTGTTTGGTGGTGCGCGCCGGCGTGGACGGTTTGGCGCGGGTGAGCGCACGCCAACTGGCGGCGGCACGCACCTTGGGCGCCACGCCGTGGCGGGCGTTTTGGCGGGTGGAGTGGCCGGTGGTGGCGCCGTGGTTGGCGTCGGCGCTGTGCTTGGTGTTTTTGTATTGCTTCACCGGTTTTGGTTTGGCCCTGGTGCTCGGCGGCCAGCGCTGGGCCACGGTGGAGGTGGAGATTTACACGTTGGTGGCCCACGAACTGGCTTTGGGGCCGGCGGCGCGTTTGGCCGTGGCCATGCTGGCGCTGACCGCGGGCGTGGCTTGGGCCTATGCCTGGGTGGAGCGTCGCTTGGCCAGCCCTGGGCGGGTGGTGCCCGTGCCGCGTCAAACCTTGGCGGGCCGCGCGGCGTGGGGCTGGTGGTCGCTGTCGCTGTTGACTTGGTTGCTGCTGTGTGGCGCGCCCTTGCTCGCGCTCTTGGTGCAAGGGGTGCACGCGGCGGTGTGGGGGCAGGGCGCGTCGGTGTGGGCCGATGTCGACGTGCGCTTGGCCTTGGGCAACACCTTGCGCTTCACCGCCATGGGCTTGGCGGTGGCCACGGTCTTGGGTGTGTTGCACGCCTTGGCCGGCCAGGCCATGCGCCGCTGGGCCGCGCCGGCACTGGCTTGGCGCGCCAGCGCATACGCGCCGCTGGTGGTCTCGCCCGTGGCTTTGGCTTTTGGTTTTTTGCTGTTGTACCCACAGTGGTTGGCCAGCTTGCCGCTCTTGGTCTTGGCCTACGCGCTGCTCGCCTACCCCTTTGTGGCCAAGGCCTTGGCCGCCGCACTCGACGCCTTGCCCGCTCAATACGCGCAGGCCGCGGCCAGCTTGGGCGCGTCGCCTTGGCGGGTCTGGTGGCGCGTGACGCTGCCACTGGTCTTAAGCGCGCTGCGCCGTGGTGTGGCTTTTGCCGCGGCCACCATGCTGGGCGAGTTTGCGGTCTCGCTGCTCTTGTCGCGCCCCGAGTGGTTGACCTTGACCACCTTGATTTACCAGCGCTTGGGCCGCCCTGGTGCGGCCAACCTGGACACGGCTTGGGTGCTCTCGGCCGGGCTCATGGTCTTGGCGCTGTGTGTGTTTGTGTTGATTGAGGGGCGCCCCCGGCGAGAATCGAAGCATGCTTGAACTGCGCAACATCACCCACCACTGGAGCGGCCCGAACGGCCAGCGCCAGCCCCTGCTGCGCGGCGTGAGCCTGTCGGTGGCACCCGGCCAAACCGTGGCCCTGCTGGGCGCGTCGGGCAGCGGCAAAAGTACGCTGCTCAACATCATCACGGGGCTTGAAACCCCCGAAACTGGCAGCGTGTGGCTGGACGGCCAAGACATCAGCGACTGGCCGCCCGAGCGCCGCCGCTTGGCCCTCATGTTCCAAGACTTCGCGCTGTTCCCGCACCTGAACCTCCAAGACAACGTGGCCTTTGGTTTGGTGGAGCAGGGCGTAGCGCGTACCGTTGCGCGCTCGCGCGCCGATGGCTTGTTGCAACGCTTTGGTCTGGGCGGGCGCGGCCGGGAGCGCGTGGGCACCTTGTCGGGCGGTGAACAGCAGCGCGTGGCCTTGGCCCGTGCCCTGATCACGCAGCCGAGCGCCTTGTTGCTCGACGAGCCATTCTCTGCACTCGACGCCGATTTGCGTGCCGATTTGCGCGCCGAATTCGCCCATCGCATCGCCGAGCACGGCATGCGCGCGGTCTTGGTCACACACGACGAAGCCGAGGCCCGAGCCATGGCCAGCGCGGCTTGGCGCTTGCAAGACGGGGTGTTGCACGCTGGTTGGTGAGGGCGGCAGGTGGGAACGAGCCGCCCCGTCCACTACACTTGAAGACCCGGATCGCCATGGCGGCGAGTCCCAACACGCAAGGAGCAGCCCATGGGCGCACAGTGGAAAGCCAAAGGCAAGGCACAAGCCGCAGACGCCAGAGGAAAATTGTTTGGTCGCTTGGCTAAAGACATCATGATCGCGGCCCGCAACGGCCCCGACCCCTCGGCCAATTCGCGCCTGCGTTTGGTGGTCGAGCAAGCCCGCAAGGTGTCCATGCCCAAGGAAACGCTGGAGCGCGCCATCAAAAAAGGCGCGGGCCTCTTGGGCGATGCGGTGAGCTTTGACCGCGTGATTTACGAAGGCTTTGCGCCGCACCAAGTGCCGGTGATGATCGAGGTGTTGACCGACAACGTCAACCGCAGCGCCTCCGATATGCGCGTGCTGTTCCGCAAGGGCCAGCAAGGCACCAGCGGTTCGGTGTCGTGGGACTTCAACCACGTGGGCATCATCGAAGCCGAACCCACCGCCGCCGGCGCCGACCCCGAGCTGGCGGCCATCGAAGCGGGCGCACAAGACTTTGAGCCCGCGGACGAAGACGGCGTGACGGTGTTCATCACCGAAGCCACCGACCTGGACCTGGTCAGCCGTGCCTTGCCGGCCCACGGCTTCACCGTGCTGTCCAACAAGCTCGGCTACCAACCCAAAAACCCCGTGGACCCCGCCAGCTTGAGCGCCGAGGCCTTGGCCGAAGTCGAAGCCTTCTTGGCCGCCATCGACGACAACGAAGACGTGCAAAACGTCTTCGCCGGCTTGGGCGGTTGAAGGGTCTCGGAGCCTTTAGGGCTGGCGCAGCGTTTGCAGCAAGCGCTGCCCGGCTCGGCCATCCACCGTCCAACCCAAGCGGGTTTGTTCGGCTCGGATGGCCGCACGGCTTTTCTCGCCCAAGGCGCCGTCGACTTCACCGATGTCGTGCCCGCGCACGAGCAGCAGCGTTTGTAGGCTTCGGCGATCGGCGCGTGAGAGGCCTGGGTCGTCGGTGGGCCACGCGGTGGCGAACGGCGGGCCGCCGCGCAAGCGGTCGGCCAAGTGCGCGATGGCCAAACCGTAACTCTCGGCGGCGTTGTAGCTGAACACCGCGTCGAAGTTGCGCATCACCAAAAACGCTGGGCCTTGTGGGCCCGCGGGGCGCATCAAGCCGGCTTTGGGCAGCTGGGCGTGCAGGGCGCTGCCGTCGATACGGCGCAAGTTCAGCTGTTGCCAATGATCCACGTCGCGCTTCACACGTCGGCCTTCGCCACTGTCGGGTACGGCACCTTTGGGCACCTGCACTTCAAAGCCCCAAACCTGAGCGTCTTGCCAACCGGCGCGTTGCAGAAAGTTGGCGGTCGAGGCCAAGGCGTCGGCGGTGTTGCCCATCAGGTCGGCGCGGCCATCGCCATCAAAGTCCACGGCCAAGCGCTCAAAGGTGGTGGGCATGAATTGGGTGTGACCAAAGGCACCGGCCCAGGAGCCCACGAACTGCTCGGCGGGGAAGTGACCCGCCTGAACGATGCGCAAAGCGGCGTAGAGTTCGCTGCGAAAAAACGCTTGGCGGCGACCCTCGCACGACAAGGTGGCCAAGGCCTGCACGATGGGGAAGTGGCCAAAGCCTTGGCCGTAGTTGCTCTCCACGCCCCACACCGCCACCACCGTGGCGGGGTCCACGCCGTAGCGGGCGTGTACACGGCGCAGCACGTCGGCGTGTGTGGCCAGCATGGCTTGGCCCTGCGCCACGCGCTCTTCGTCCACCAACACCGCCAAGTAATCCCAAATCGGGGTGCTGAACTCGGGCTGCGTGTTGAGTGCCGAGACCGCGCGCGGCTCGGACATCAAGCCCGTGGTGTGTGTTCGCCAAGTGGCTGCACTCACGCCCGCTTGCCTGGCCGGGGCTTGAAGCTCGGCCAAACAAGCGCTCAAATCGCGGGGCGTTGGTGCCTGCGTCGCTGAGGCCACCATAGGGCTCAGCAACAGGGCTGTCCAAACCACAGCAGATGGGGTCCAAGCGCGCATGTCAACCGCCCATCAATTGAAAAACGACTTGGCCTTTTCAAACCAACCTTGGTCGTTCGGGCTGTGCTTGTGGCCGCCTTTTTTGAACGAATCGCCCAGCTCTTTGAGCAGCTTGCGCTGGTGCTCGGTGAGCTTGACCGGCGTCTCCACCGAGATGTGGCAGTACAGGTCGCCAGGGTAGCTGGCGCGCACCCCTTTGATGCCCTTGCCGCGCAAGCGGAAGGTTTTGCCGTGCTGTGTGCCTTCGGGGATGTCGATGGTGGCCTTGCCCGCGAGCGTGGGCACGTCGATCTCGCCGCCCAAGGCCGCCACCACCACCGAAACCGGCACTTGGCAGTGCAGGTCATCGCCGTCGCGCTCAAAAATGTCGTGCTTGTGCAGGCGGATCTCGATGTAGAGGTCGCCCGGCGGCCCACCGTTGGTGCCAGGCTCGCCGTTGCCCGTGCTGCGGATGCGCTGGCCATCGTCGATGCCCGAAGGAATTTTGATTTCCAGCGTTTTTTGGCGCTTGATCTTGCCCTGGCCATGGCAGGTGCCGCAGGGGTCGGGGATGACCTTGCCCGCGCCTTGGCAGTGCGGGCAGGTTTGCTGCACGCTGAAAAAGCCTTGGCGCATTTGCACCACGCCTTGGCCTTGGCAGGTTTGGCAGGTCTTGACGCTGGTGCCGGGCTTGGCGCCCGTGCCGTTGCAGGTCTCGCACGAATCCCACGAGGGGATGCGGATTTGGGCATCTTTGCCTGCGGCCGCTTCTTCGAGCGTGATGTCCATGGCGTAAGACAAATCGCTGCCACGGAACACTTGACGACCGCCGCGCTGTTGACCGCCGCGGCCGCCGCCAAAGATGTCGCCAAAAATATCGCCGAAGCTGCCGCCAAAACCCTCGGCACCACCGCCACCGGGGCCGCGCATATTGGGGTCCACGCCGGCGTGGCCATACTGGTCGTAAGCGGCTTTTTTCTCGGGGTCCGAGAGCATCTCGTACGCCTCTTTGGCCTCTTTGAATTTTTCCTCGGCGGCCTTGGCCGCATCACCCTGGTTGCGGTCGGGGTGGTGCTTCATGGCAAGCTTGCGGTACGCCTTTTTGATTTCGTCGTCGGAGGCGTTTTTGGGCACGCCCAGCACGTCGTAAAAGTCTCGTTTGGCCATGGTGAAGTTTGGTCAGGTGTTTGAACACAAACGCCGCGTTGGGCCCCAAGGGCTCAACGCGGCGTGTCGAAAGGCGAGGGCGATCAGTCTTTTTTCACTTCCTTGACTTCGGCGTCGACCACGTCGTCGTCGTTGGCTTTGTTGCCACCGCTGGCCCCGCCGTCCGCGCCGGCTTGTGCGGCTTGTGCGGCTTGGCTGGCGGCGTAGACCTTCTCGCCCAATTGCTGGCTCACCGTCATCAGGTGGGTGGTCTTGGTGTCGATGGCGTCTTTGTCGTCGTTGGGCAGCACCGATTCGAGGTCTTTGACCGCGGCTTCGATGGCGTCCTTTTCGGCTGCGTCGAGCTTATCACCGTGCTCGGTCAAGGACTTCTTCACGCTGTGCACCATGGCTTCGCCTTGGTTGCGCGCTTGCGCGAGTTCGACTTTTTTCTTGTCGTCGGCCGCGTTGAGTTCGGCGTCCTTGACCATCTGCTGGATCTCGGCTTCGGACAGACCCGAGTTGGCCTTGATGGTGATCTTGTTTTCTTTGCCGGTGCCCTTGTCTTTGGCGCCCACGTGCAAGATGCCGTTGGCGTCGATGTCAAAGGTCACTTCAATTTGTGGCGTGCCGCGCGCGGCGTTGGGGATGCCCTCGAGGTTGAACTCGCCCAAGGCTTTGTTGCCGGCGGCGATTTCGCGCTCGCCTTGGAACACCTTGATGGTCACCGCAGGCTGGTTGTCTTCGGCGGTCGAGAACACCTGGCTGAACTTGGTGGGGATGGTGGTGTTCTTCTGGATCATCTTGGTCATGACGCCGCCCATGGTCTCGATGCCCAAGGACAGCGGGGTCACGTCGAGCAGCAACACGTCTTTGCGGTCACCGGAGAGCACCTGGCCTTGAATGGCGGCGCCCACGGCCACGGCCTCGTCGGGGTTGACGTCTTTGCGCGGCTCTTTGCCGAAGAACTCTTTGACCTTGTCCTGCACCTTGGGCATGCGGGTCATGCCGCCAACCAAGATCACGTCGTGGATGTCGCCCACGCTCACGCCGGCGTCTTTGATGGCCATCCGGCAAGGCGCGATGGTGCGCTCGATCAACTCTTCGACCAGGGCTTCGAGCTTGGCGCGGGTGAGCTTGATGTTCAGGTGCTTGGGGCCCGAGGCGTCGGCCGTGATGTAGGGCAGGTTGATGTCGGTGGCGGCCGAGCTGGAGAGCTCGATCTTGGCCTTTTCGGCGGCTTCTTTGAGGCGCTGCAAGGCCAGCACGTCTTTGCTCAGGTCAACGCCGGATTCTTTCTTGAACTCGGTGATGATGAAGTCGATGATGCGTTGGTCGAAGTCTTCACCGCCCAAGAAGGTGTCGCCGTTGGTGGACAGCACTTCGAATTGTTTTTCGCCATCGACGTCCGCGATTTCGATGATGGACACGTCAAACGTGCCGCCACCCAAGTCGTACACGGCGATCTTGCGGTCGCCCTTTTCTTGCTTGTCCAAACCAAACGCCAGCGCCGCGGCGGTGGGCTCGTTGATGATGCGCTTCACATCCAAGCCAGCGATGCGGCCGGCGTCTTTGGTGGCTTGGCGCTGGGCGTCGTTGAAGTAAGCGGGCACGGTGATGACGGCCTCAGTCACCGCTTCGCCGAGGTAGTCTTCGGCGGTTTTCTTCATCTTGCGCAAGATGTCGGCGCTGACCTGCTGGGCCGACATTTTCTTGCCGCGCACTTCCACCCAGGCGTCGCCGTTGTCGGCGGCCACGATGGCATAAGGCATGAGGTCGATGTCTTTTTGGACTTCTTTTTCGGTGAACTTGCGGCCGATCAAACGCTTGATCGCGTACAGCGTGTTCTTGGGGTTGGTGACCGCTTGGCGCTTGGCCGATGCGCCGACCAGCACTTCGCCATCTTCTTGGTAGGCGACGATGGACGGCGTGGTGCGCGCGCCTTCGGCGTTCTCAATCACCTTGGTCGTGTTGCCTTCCATGATGGACACACAAGAGTTGGTGGTGCCCAAGTCAATGCCGATGATTCTTCCCATGATGTTTCTCCTGCTGGAATGTTTGAATGTTCAGTAAATGGTGCGGATGTGCGCTATTTCAAGGGGGGGTGGACGCCTCACTTGGGCGCGGCCACCGTCACCAAGGCCGGGCGCAGCACGCGCTCGGCGATCAGGTAGCCCTTTTGCAGCACGCCCACCACGGTGTTGGTCTCTTGCTCGCTGGGCACCATGCTGATGGCTTGGTGCTGGTGCGGGTCGAATTTGGTGCCCGCGGCGGGGTTGATCTCGATGACTTTGTGGCGCTCCAAGGCGCTTTTGAGCTGCTTGAGCGTGGCTTCGGCGCCTTCGCGCAGCTGTTCAGGGGTGGCGTTTTGCACGCCCAAGCCCGCTTCCAAGCTGTCGGTGACGGGCAGCAGGCTCTCGGCAAAGGCCTCAACGGCGAATTTGCGGGCCTTGCCGATCTCTTCGTCGGCGCGGCGGCGGGCGTTTTCGGCCTCGGCCTTGGCGCGCAGGAATTGGTCGGCCAAATCCAGGTTCTGGGCCTTGAGGGTGGCCAATTCGTCGGCGGGGCTGGCCTCAGCAGCGGTCGCTGCAGGGGCTTCGGTGGCCGCGGCGGTCTGAGGGCCTTGCTCGGGGGTGGGGTGTTCTTGGCTCATGAGGTGGTGTGGTCAAACAAACAATGACTCTCCACATGGGGCGCGAACACGGCTTTTCAAGGGCTTGAGACAGACATTTTTACGGGTTCCCAGCGCCTATTCCAGTCAGCCCAACGATGGCCGGTTTAGAAATCCACCACCCGAATCGTGTCGGTGAATGCGTATCCGCGGCGGTGGGCCGTTTTCAATGGTATTTCAATGCCCAAGGCCAGTTTGGCCCGGCCATGGAATACAAATTGCAAAACTGGTCAGCCGTTCAACCTTTGCTCCAACAAGGCAGCAAGCTCTTGACCGTGCCCTTGACGGTTTGGCGCACCTGCGTGCAACAACTCCAGGCCCCACCCAGCGCGGGCGTGCTGATGCTGTGCTGGCTGCAAGACCTGTTGGGCGGCCGTTTGGCGGGCGTTAGGGTGGTTGGGGTAGGCGGCCACAAGCCAGGGCAGCCCTACGCAACCTTGAACGCACAACAAGGCCGAACCAGCCGCCACGACTGGCTGGCTGAGCAGGTTTGGTTGGACGCTGCGGGTGTCAACACCCAAGCCAACGTGGCAGCTGGCTTGCCTGAACCTTTGCAATCGGCTACATTATTTGCAACAAATTAAGTGCATTTTTTGTTGCAAAAATGACCAAACACATTCAATCCATGGACAAGCAAGTGTGGCAACGCATCGCCTCGCAGGGTGAGGGTTGGGTGTTCACGCCCAGCGACTTTGCGGATGTGGGCAGTCGCACGGCGGTGGCGTCGGCGCTGATGCGTTATGCGACCGCAGGGCAGATCCGCCAGTTGTCGCGTGGTTTGTACGACTGGCCACGGCAGCACCCTGTGTTGGGAGTGTTGTGGCCCGATGTGGCTCAGGTGGCGCAGGCCTTGGAGCGCAAGGACGGTTTGCGCTTGCAACCGGCGGGAGCTTATGCGGCCAATATATTGGGCTTGTCTGAACAAGTGCCGGCCCAAGTGGTGTATTTGACGGATGGCCCTTCACGCCAAGTGGCGGTGGGGCCAGCAATCATAGCGCTTAAGCGCACCACGCCCAAAAATATGGCTTGTGCTGGGCGGCTCAGTGGTTTGCTGATTCAGGCCCTGCGGTTTTTAGGTGAGGTGCACGTGAGCCCGGAGCGAATTGCCCATGTGCGCCGCTCCCTGCCGGCCGAGCAGCGGGCCAAGTTAACAGCAGACTTGGCCTATGCACCGGCATGGATGCGCCCTTGGCTGCTCGAGGTAGCACGGCCGTGAGAGCGACGTTTATGGCGCTGTCGACCCAAGACAGGCGGTTGGCTTTCGAGAATGCAGCCCATGTTCATGTCCAAGCCGCCTGCGTTTGTCGAGCTGATGGATCGGCTGGGCCGCGCTGAAAACGTGTTGAATATGCACGGAATGACTCCTTGAGTGTCAACAAGGCCTGGCTCTCTTTGACCAAGGCAATGCGGTTAAATTTTTGTTAAAGCTAAAAAATCTGCTTCTTTGCCCGACGTTGTTGCTGTGCAGCGCCGCGCTGCGCCGCCAAACCACGCTGGGCCCCATGCTGCAAGCGCGGCTGGTGGCGAGCCCGCCGGCCCAAGCGGTGCTGGCTTGGGGGCGCAAGCCCAGTGCGGCCAAGGCCGAGCGGCTGGCCCAGCAGCTGGGCTTGCCGCTGCTGCGGGCCGAAGATGGTTTTTTGCGCTCGTTTGGCACGGGGGCGGATTTCCCCGCGCTGTCGGTGGTGCTGGATTCGCAAGGCATTTATTACGACTGCACAGGCCCCAGCGATTTGGAGGCCTTGCTGGCCAGCGATCAAGACGTGTTGACCGATGCCACGGACTCCGCCATCGCCCTGCTGCTGGAACACGGTTTGAGCAAATACAACCACGCCCCGAACGCCAAGCTCCGTCATGGCGAGGAACGAAGCCATCCCCCAAGCAACAGGGTGCTGGTACTCGACCAAACCTGGGGTGACATGAGCGTGCTGTACGGCGCTGCCAACGAGGCCACTTTTGCGCGCATGCTGCAAGCCGCCATTGAAGAAAACCCGGGCGCTGACATTTGTGTGAAGACGCACCCCGAGGTCAGCGACGGGCGCAAGCGCGGCTATTTGGGTGGTGTCAAAGCCATGGAATTGCCGCAGGGCGGGAAAGTGCGCTTGTTGCTCGAACCCATGAGCCCCATCGGCTTGCTGCAGCAGGTGGACCGCGTGTACGTGGCCACATCGGGCATGGGCTTTGAGGCTTTGCTGTGTGGCAAGGCGGTTCGGTGTTTTGGTCTGCCTTGGTACGCGGGCTGGGGTGTGACGCAAGACGAGCAGCACTGCCCGCGGCGCACGCGCGAGCGGTCGGTGCGAGAGTTGTTTGCGGCGGCGTATGTCCACTATTCGCACTACCTCAACCCCACCACCCATGAGCAGGGCAGTATTTTTGACGTGATGCATTGGCTTGTGGGGCAACGCCGCATGTCGGGTTTGGCTTGAAAATTTTGAATCGCGTTTTTTTCTTCGGTTTTCCAGCTTGGCGGGTGCACAACCTGCGCGGCATGGCGTCTTTGTTGCCGAACCATGTGCAGGTGTGTCGCGGTTGGGTGGACCTCAAAAAGCAAACCTCGTTGGCCAACGGTGCCGTTTGGGTTTGGGGGGCTGATGTTCCTGCGGGCCTGGCCGAACACGTGCACAACAGCAAGGCCCGCTTGCTCCACGTCGAAGACGGCTTTGTGCGTTCGGTGGGCTTGGGCTCAGACCTCATTCGCCCGCAGTCGCTGGTGCTGGATGAGCGCGGCATTTACTTTGACGCCACGCACCCGTCAGACCTGGAGGTGATGTTGGCCACGCGCAGCTTCACGTCCGAAGACCTGGCCCGCGCACAAGCGGTGCGTGCTTTCATCGTGCAGCACGGCATCACCAAATACAACCTTGAGCCGCGCGACGTCGCCCCTTGGGTTGCTGAGGCCCGCGTCGGGGGACGCACGGTGGTGCTGGTGCCGGGGCAGGTGGAAGACGATGCGTCCATTCGCATGGGCTGCACCACGGTGCGCACCAACTTGGCGCTGCTGCAGGCGGTGCGCGGTGCGCTGCCGAATGCCTTCATCGTCTACAAGCCGCACCCGGATGTGGCCAGCGGTAACCGCAAGGGCAGGGTGGCCCTGAAGGCCGCACGCCAGTGGGCCGACCAGATTGAAACCACGCTCAGCGTGGTCAGCTGCATCGACGCGGTGGACGAGGTGCACACCATGACATCGCTGACCGGTTTTGACGCGCTGCTGCGCGGCAAGTGCGTGGTGACTTATGGACAACCCTTTTACGCCGGCTGGGGCCTGACCGAAGACCGGGCCGAGCAGGCCACGGCGTTCGAGCGCCGCACCCGCCGCCTGAGCCTGGACGAACTGGTGGCCGGCGCTTTGTTGCACTACCCCATCTATTGGGACTGGACCCTCAAGGGCTACACCACCTGCGAGGCGGTGCTGCACCGCATCGTGGAAGAACGCACCGCCTTAGAAGCCAACGGCGGCTTGGCCCAGCTGCGCACCGGGTGGTTGCGACGGCAGTGGCGCAAGCTGGGTGTGGTGTTGCGGGCTGTGCGGGCATGAAGCACTTGGGCTGGCCAGCTGCAATACCCAGCTTGTGTAATGCGATGTATCGGTATATATTGACGGTATATTTTGAGGTATTTAATATGACACTGGCCACCAAACGCAAAACCTCCCTGACCCTCGATGCTGAGGTGCTGGACGCTGCAAAGGTGTTGCAGATCAACGTGTCGGCCGTGACCGAGGCGGCGCTCAAGAGTGCGGTGGCCCAAGCGCGCCAGACGCAATGGCTGCAAGAAAACGCCGATGCTTTTGCAGCGCAAGCCGCTTGGCACGAACGCAATGGACACCCCTTGGCAGAAATCATGAGTGGCCCTGGGGGTGCAACATGGAACGCCTAAGCCGGTTTGATGTGGCCGAATACAAAGGCTTGAAGATGGTGGTGGTGGAAAGCGACCTGCTGCCGCCCGACCCAGCGGTGGTGGTGATTCCTTTGCTGGCTAACTACCCAGCCGTTAAAGATTTAAACCAGGCGCTCTTGCACGACGGCCAGCCGTGGGTACTGGCAACGCGGCTGATAGCGGCCGTGCGCCGATCAAGCCTTCGCCGTGCCGGCAGCGTGGCAGACCAGGCCGACAAAATCCGACGTGCGGTGGATGTGTTGATGGCTGGGGTGTAGGGCGATTAAACATCTGGTCTTGACCATGTTTCCGGCATAATTAAGTAAAATACCTTTTTGCCGGAAACATCATGAAGCCCTTATCTAACCAGCAGCGTCTGCACCAAGTGAACAGTGAGCAGCTGTACGAAAACTACCGATCGAGTCGGGGGCACTGGGCAGCTTATGCGTATGGCATGCGGTGGAAGAGCATACGCGGCAAAGAATACCTGTTTAAAGACCGTGACAGGCGCGGCAACGGCAAGTCTTTGGGGCCAAGATCTAAAGAAACAGAGGCTGTACTGGCTGCTTTCCAAGCCGGGCGCGAGGTGGCACAAGAGCGTTTGAAGTTGGTGACCGAAAAGCTGCAAGAGCAAGCCCGGTTGAATAAGGCGTTGCGGCTGAACCGTGTGCCCAGCGTCATCGCGAAGGTATTACGCGAGTTGGATTTCGCCGGGCTGCATGATGACTTCACAGTGATTGGCACGCAGGCTTTGTATGGTTATGAATCTACAGCAGGCTTACATTTCATTTTGGAATTGCTGGGGTCTGGAGATGTGGACTTGCTTTACGATGCCCGGAAAAAGTTAACCGTGGTGACCGACAAGCTCGATGGACACGGTTTGCTGGGATTGCTGAAAAAAGCGGATAAAACATTTGAATGCGTTCGCGAAAACGGCTACCGTGCTGCGAATGCCGGACAGTTTATGGTGGACTTGGTGGTTGCCCCGCGTGGCATGCACACAGCTGAGGGCGTGACCTTTGCAAAGGCAGATTTGGTGGCCACCGAGGTGCCCGGTTTGCAGTGGTTGTTGAACTCGCCCAAGCTGGACACGGTGGCCATCGACGAAGATGGCTGGCCTGTACCCATGCGGGTACCTGATCCGCGTGCGTTTGCTTTGCACAAGGCGTGGCTTTCAGGCCAGGCCTCGCGTGAACCATTGAAAAAGCCCCGCGACTTGGACCAAGCCCACGCCATTGCCAAAGTGGTGGAAGAGCATTTGCCGCACTTGTCTTTTGAGGATGCTCTGACCTCATTGCACGGCGATGTGCGCCAAATGTTGCCTTTGTTGAGACAAAGACAGTGAGGCAAGTTTCCTACCTCCTTAAGCCGGTTCGATGTGTCTGAATGACTGCGGAGACTAGTTTGAGACATCGGCCTCGAGCAGCATGCGCACATAGCGTGTGTACGGAATGCCTTTGTTTTGGGCTTTGCGTTTGAGAGCCTCAAGCAGTGAGGTGGGCAGGCGCATGTTCAAGGCAGCCGATTTGGGTTCAATCTCAAACCGCATGGGTTTAAAGCCACTCAAGTCGTATTGCGTGAGGTTGGCCTCGCTAACAAAGTGCTCAGCTTGCTCATCACTGCGCAGCGAGGGCATTGTTTTAAGTTTGGCTTTCATAGTGGTGAATCTCCTTTTGATGCATATACCTGGCACTGATAGGCCTTAGCTTGATTTGCCCTTTGATGGTGCGAAGCATAAAAACCAAAAAAACATGCCTCCCTGAAAGGGTTTGCCCGATGGCTCGCATTCGAGGTTCATCGGGGTAGGGGTCTGGCATGACCGCTGGTTGGTTCAGCAAGACCTCTTCAATTTCTTCTTGGCTAACGCCGTGTTTACCGCATTTGGGCCAGTTACCTGAATCCCATTCAATCCCTGAAATTTTCATGGCTTAAGTGTAGCCATTTGTCTACACGTTTGCAATACAAATTTTGTTGAACCCATGAAAGTGGCGCTGATCACCTTGGGGAGTACGGGCGATGTGCACCCCCTGTTGGCCTTGGGCCGTTCTTGAGGTTTGTGGCGGTGGGCTCGGCTGATGTTTATGAAAAACCATTCGCCACCCCAAGCTGTGGGACCCTATGGATGGCGTGGGGGTGTTGTGGCGTTATTTGCTGCAGCCTTTAACCTTAGCGTCTTGGTGGGTGCCGCAAGCACTGGTTTTGGCACGAAAGCGCCCATTTCAAAGTCGACCCCAGCACGGTGCGCAGGTTCATCCATGCGCTGGTGGTGAACAGCCAAGTCAACGGCAGCTTTTACCGGCGCATACCGGGCGTGACCCAGCAAACGGGGATGTGCTGGCGTCAATCATCTGCAACTAACGGGCAACTGTGATCGGTATTGGCGAAGGGTGAAGGGGCTGTGCTGCCCTTACTTGCGCCCGTAGGTGGTGTCGTGGTCTGAAGCGATGGTTAGCAAGCGCATGTGTTGACCATCGCGGAATGCGGTGGCTCTGCGCGACTGCGTGATGCGCAGCGAATAAATGGCGTCAATGCCTTGGGGTGGGTTCACACTCACAATCTTTTCCCATTTAAGACCGTTATCGCGGTAAACCTGTGCCCAATTTAACTGGCGAATTTTGTTCAACGTATCCAGGGCGGCATGCCTGTCTGGCTTTTGCAGCCCGAAAAGGTTGACTTGGAATGTCGGGTTGTTCAGGTCAAGCAAGACCTTATCAGTTGGATCACTCGATGCCATCAGCCAGTCGCTTGATGAGCGTGTTGGTGTTGCTGTCGGACGCAGGGTTGTCAACTGCCCAATTGAGTGCAGACCGAAGATCGGCCGCGGCTTGAGGCTCGTGCAGCCAGCGCTCGTTGTCGGGGATGACGGTGGCGGTGCGAACCATCCAGACGCCGGGCTCACGCTCTTCAACCAGCACTTGGCGACCAGCAAACTGTTTGCCAAGTGAAATTTGGCCATTGGCGCCAACGACCTTGACTGAGGCATGTGGAGCAAGAACTGTCATTTCGTGCCTTATTAAATTACTACTTACCTAAGTTTGGTGCAGTGAGTCCAAGTTGTCAACCCCTGGCGTCTCAGGGCCTGAGCACATTCGGCAACAACCACAACCAAGCGTTGATGCTGAAAAAAGACACCACGGTGACCGTGACCAAGGCGGCGGAACAAAAGCCCTCGATGCCGTGGCGCTGTCCCAACGCCGGGTAAATCGCAGCTAATGGCATGGCGGCAAAGGCCACGGCCGCCAGCGCCATGGGTGCCGAGGCGATTGGCAGCGCCCACAGCACGGCCAAGGTCAGCGCGGGGTGTAACACCAATTTGCCGAACGTGACGGCCGTGAGGTCCAGCCGCATGCCCCGGACCTGTTGCCCCACCAAAATGCCGCCGATCATGAACAAGGCCAAGGGCGCTGCGGCGGACGCCACCAGCGCCGCCGTGCGATCGAGCAAGGCAGGCAAGTGCCAACCCGCGCTGGCACACAACACCCCCAAGACGATGGCCACCAAGATGGGGTTGCGCCACACGCTCGCACCCGCCTGGCGCAGCGCCTGAGACCAAGATTGGCCGGCGCGCCGATCGGCCATCACCACCGTCAGTGGATAAACGATCAAGTTTTCCACCAGCAAACACAGCGCCAAGGCCACATCGGCCGCAGGGCCGATGAGTTGCGAGAGGATGGGGTAACCCACGAACACGCTGTTGGAACCCGACATGCCCATGGCCATGAAGGACGACATCGCCCCTTCGTGCCCGCGCCAACGGCGAGCCCATTGGTGCGCCAGCACCCAAGCCAACACGGAGGCCAACAAGTAAACCGTCAGGTAGTCCCATTGCAGGATGTCGTCGATGTCGTATTGGTTGATGGTGCGAAACACCATGATGGGCAAGATGATCAAGACCAACAAACGGCCGATGAGGCGCATATCGGCTTTATCGAACAACCCATAGCGCACCGCGCCAAACCCCAAGGCAATGATGAGGTAAATGGGTGCGGTGACCAGCAGGATGTCGAGCATGGGGCGCTGGTTGCTCAGTAGGCCAGTTGCGCCACCGAGCGCAGGTCCTCGGCGGTGGTGCTGGGCAAACCAAAAAACTCCAAGTAGGAGGGGATTTGTTCGAAGAGCATGTCGGCCCCGATTTGCACCCGGCAGCCCTTGGCTTGAGCGGCCGATAAAAATGCGGTCATCTCGGTGGCCATCACCACTTCGCCCACGAAGGTGTCGGGGCTGAGCCGCGACACGTCCATGGGCAGCGGGTCGCCCCCGTTCATGCCCATGGGCGTGGCGTTGACCACCAAATCAAACCCCGCGGGGTCCTTGCTGCCGGTGTGCACGGCCAGATTGGGGTATTCCTGCTTCAAGCGCTGGGCCAAGGCGTCGGCCACTGGCGCGCGCAGGTCAAACACAGCGATGGCGGCCACGCCCGCGCCGGCCAGCGAGGCGGCGATGGCGCTGCCCACGCCGCCGCTGCCCACCACCAAGGCGCGCTGGCCTTTTAAATTCAAACCTTTGCGCTGCACGCCGCGCACAAATCCTGCGCCGTCAAACATATCGCCTTGCAAGCGCCCGTCGGCCGTTCGCCTCACGGCGTTGCAGGCGCCCGCGATCCTGACCGTCGGCGTGACCTCGTCGAGCAGGCCCACCGTGACGATCTTGTGCGGCATGGTGATCAGCGCACCGCGGATGTTGTTGAGCTGAAACACGGCTCGCAAGAAAGCTGGGAAATGTTCGGATTGGCAGCCCATGGGGACGACCACCGCGTTGATACCGGCCCGCTCGAAATACGGGTTGTAAATCATGGGCGACTTGAAGCTGTGCGTTGGGTAGCCGATGTGCGCGATCAATTCGGTGTGGCCGTTGATGGTCATGTTGCGGTGGTGTGGGGTGGCGTGGCAAACAGGGCTTGGCTGGACAGAGGGTCAGGCTTTTGCGCGGGCTTTGGCGTGCGCGATGGCGGTGCGCAGGCCCAACAAATAACTGTCCACGCCAAAACCAGCGACTTGGCCTTGAGCGATCTCGGCCAGCACCGATTGGTGACGGAAGGCCTCGCGCGCGTGGATGTTGGACATGTGCACTTCAACGATGGGGCACTTGAGGATGGCCAGTGCGTCGCGAATGCCGTAGCTGTAATGCGTCCAAGCCCCCGCGTTGATGACCACGGCCGCCACGTTGTCCAGATACGCTTGGTGAATTTTTTCGACCATCGCGCCTTCGAAATTGGTCTGGAAACATTCGACCTCGGCGCCCAGTTCTTGCCCCAGCTTTTGCAGGCCTTGGTTGATGTCGTCCAGCGTGGCGGTGCCGTACTGAGCGGGGTCGCGTTTGCCGAACATGTTGAGGTTGATGCCGTGCAGGGTCAAGACTTTCATGGGTTCTCCTAAAAAAATGGGGATCAGTTGAGTGACACGGTGCGGCCGCTGTGCGCCGCTTCCATCACCGCCTCGGTCACACGCAAGTTGTCCAGGCCGTCGCGCAAGCTCACCAAGGGCGGAGTTTGGCCACGCGCCACGTCCACAAAGTGGGCCATCTGTCGTGCGATCGGGTCCCAGCGCTGCAGGGGCAGACTTTGCGTTTCCAGCGGCAACCACCACGAGCGCTCTTGGCCTTCGGGGTAGCGCTGCAGCTGCATGCTGGGCACCGCCAAGCTGCCGTGGGTGCCGGTGATGAGGTAGCAGTCTTCCTCGGGGTGGCTGTCGTAGGCGGGGTTTTCTTGGCTGGTTTGTTCCCAGCTGCGCGAGCTGGCGGCGGTGTCGCTGAGCAAAAAGCTGGCCAAGACACCGCTGTCAAAACGCAGGCCGATGCTGACCGTGTCCTCCACCGCATGACCGCGCACGGCATGGGACGACAGGGCCTGCACCTGCAGCACCGATCCCGCCATCATGCGCAGGTTGTGCACCTCGTGGATCAGGTTCAGCAAAACGGGCCCACCACCGATCTCGCGCCGCCAAGGGCCCGATTCGAAATACCGTTCGGGTTTGTAGAACAGCGCTGAGCCCTGTATGGCCACGATGCGGCCCAGCTGTCCGCTGGCCATCACCGCGCAGGCTTGCTGCATGATGGCGCTGTGGGCGCGGTGGTGTCCCACCAAAATGTGCGTGCGAGCAGCGCCCTCGGCGTTGATGTGTTTCAAGAGCCGCTCACCTTCGGCCACGCTGGTGGCCACGGGTTTCTCCAACAAGACGGCCAAGCCCGCTTCCCCGCACTGCAAGGTTTGCTCCACGTGCAAAGCGTTCGGGGTGGCCAGCACGACCGCGTCGGTGCTGGCCGATGCCAGCAGCGATGCCAAGCTGGCGTGGTGCGCCACCTGCAAGCCAGCGGCCAGTTCGGCCGCGGCGGGGGATGGGTCGACGACCGCGCTCAAACGGGCGTTGGCACAGTCCAGTACCGCTTGGATGTGGGCACGGCCCATGTAGCCCGCCCCCACCACGGCCACACGCAAGGGGGATTCAAGGATTTTTTCGGACATAACGCAGCACCATTTGAACGATGTTTTCGCGCCGCGCAGCCACGTAGGCCGGCGACTGTTTGTCTAACTGGAAGATCAGGCCAAAGGTGTGGCGGTTGGAGACGTTGAAAAAAGTCAGCGCCGATATCGATTCGTGGATGTCGGTGGGGTCCAAACCCGGCAAAAACACCCCTTCGCGGACCCCCCGTTCGTAAATGCCCCGCACCAAAGCGATGGCCGGTCGGTTGAGTTCTTGGATCTGTTCGCCTTGGGCCAAATAACGGCCACGGTTGAAGTTCTCGGCCATCACCATGCGAATGTGGTTTTCGTTTTTCAGGTGGTGATCAAAGGTCACCGATGTCAAACAGCGCATGGCCTCAATGGGCGGCATGTTGTTGAGTTGAATGCCCAACTCCGTGTTGCGAATCCTTTGGTAAGAGGCTTCAAGCGCGGCCACGTACAAGCCTTCCTTGCTCTCGAAGTAGTAGTAAATCATGCGCTTGCTGGTGCTGGTGGCCGCCGCAATGGCGTCCACCCGAGCACCCGCCAAGCCCTTTTCCCCAAACTCAGCGATGGCCGCCAACAAGATGTTGGCCTTGACCGACTCGGGGTCACGGGTACGCTCAGCCGTTTTTTTGTGTACCATTTGGTTCATATCAATGAAATTTACTTGGCAGGATTCGGGTTTTCCCTAATTTTTGCAAGGCTTGGTGCCAGTATAGCCTCAAACCAATTTATGTACTGGTCAGTACATAAAGAAAATTCAACGTGCTAATATCCTTCGGCCATCACGTCTGCGCGATGGAACACACACCTCAATTCATTAGGAGACTCAGCATGCGTTTTTCCCCCGTCCGTCGCACACTCTTGACCACTGCGGTCGCAGCCTCTGTGGCCTCCGTTGGCGGTGCTGCCTTCGCCCAGAACAAAATCAAGCTGCGCTTGTCTTCGCCCGCCTCGGCCACAGACCAGCGCGCGGTGGCCCTGACCTCGGTGTTCGCACCCGCAGTGGCCTCATTCGCTGACTTGGACCCGCACTGGAACGCATCCTTGTTCAAACAAGGCACCGAGTTGGAGGCCATCTCCCGCGGCAACTTGGAGATGTCCATCGCGTCGGCCCAAGAGTTGACGGAGTTCTTCCCCGAGTTCAGCGTGTTCGCAGCCGGCTATGTGCACCGCGACGCGGCCCACCAAGTCAAGGTCTTCAATTCCGACTTTTTCCAGCCCTACAAAAAGAAGGTGGAAGACAAGCTGGGCGTGAAGTTGTTGAGCGTGATGTACCTGGGTCGTCGCCAACTCAATTTGCGCACCGACAAGCAGATCAACACCCCCGCCGATTTGGCTGGCTTGAAGTTGCGCATGCCCGGCTCTGAGGCTTGGCTGTTCTTGGGGCGCGCCTTGGGCGCCAACCCCGTGCCCATGGCTTTCACCGAGGTGTACACCGGCTTGCAAACGGGCGCCATCGACGCACAGGACAACCCGCTGCCCACCGTGCGCGACGCCAAGTTCTTTGAAGTCACCAAGCAAGTGGTGTTGACCAGCCATTTGGTGGACTTGAACTACCTGACCCTGAGCAAGCGCGTGTGGGACCGCATGACCCCCGCCCAACAGGCCGCGGTGCAAAAGGCCGCCAACGACGCAGCTGAGTCGGCCCGCCAAAGGCAACTCGCTTTGGAAGGCGAGCTGGAAGCGTTCTTCAAAGAAAAAGGCCTGAAGGTGTACACCCCCAACTTGGAGGCGTTCCGCAAGCAGGTTCAAGAGGCCTACCTGAAGTCCGACCTGGCCAAGAACTGGGAAAAGGGCGCGTTGGAAAGAATCAACGCCCTGTGATGGGTTGAGTGAAAGCCCGAGCCATGCCAACCAGAAAAAACTGGTGGCAGGCGAGGGCCGATGACGTGGCGGTTGGGTTGCTGACCGCCATGTTTTTGGTCTTCGTCCTGCAAATCACCTCCCGCTACGTCTTCAACGCTCCGCTGGAGTGGACGCTGGAGGCGTGCCTGACCTTGTGGTTGTGGACGGTGTTTTGGGGCTCGGCTTTTTGTTTGCGCAACGAAGACCACATCCGCTTTGACATGCTCTACGTGCTGATGGGCAAGCGGGTGCGCCGGGTATTGGCCGGGCTCAGCGCCTTGGCCGTGCTGGCCACCATGGCCGTGGCGCTGCCGGGTACTTGGGATTTTGTGAGCTTCTTGCAGATCAAGAAAAGTCCCTCCTTGCGCATTCCGCTGTTTTACGTGTTCAGCATCTACATGGTTTTTATGGTGGCCACCATCGTCGCTTATGGGTGGCGGCTGTGGTCCATCATCCGATCCGAAGACGCGCTTGAGGCTGGGGAGTCGCCAGCATGAGTGAAGCTTTTATTCTGTGCATTGCCACCCTGTTTTTGTTGGCGGCGTTCGGAACACCGATTGCCTTTTCCATCATTTCGGGTGCGGTGGTTTACCTGTTGATGGCCGGACAAGACGTGGGCATCGCGGGCGAACAAATCATTTACGGTTTGTACGACAGCTTCGTGCTGTTGGCGGTCCCCCTGTTCATTGTGGCGGCCAACATCATGAATGCCGGCACCATCAGTGAGCGATTGCTGGAATTTTGTGTGGTGGTGGTTGGCCGCGTCAAAGGCGGTTTGGGTCATGTCAACGTGGTCTCGAGCCTGATTTTCTCGGGCATGTCGGGTTCGGCCATCGCCGACGCGGCGGGCATTGGCAAAGTGGTCATCAACATGATGGTCAAGAGCGGTCACTACACCCGTGGCTATGCGGCGGCACTCACGGCGGCGTCGGCCACCATCGGGCCGATCATTCCCCCGTCCATCCCCATGGTGCTGTACGCCTTGGTGTCGGACTCCTCGATCGGGTTTTTGTTTTTGGGCGGTGTCCTGCCAGGGCTCTTGATGGCCGCGACCTTGATGGTGATGAACGCCACCATTTGTCAGCGCAGGGGTTTCGCTGCCGACACCGCGCCACCCTTGTCGCAATTGCCCAGGGCCACCCTGCGTGCGTTCCCTGCGTTGTTGTTGCCGGTGATCTTGCTCTACGGTATTTACGGCGGGGTCACCACCCCCACCGAGGCTGCCGCCGTGGCCGCCGCTTACGCTTTGTTGATCTCGGCCGTGCTCTACCGCGCCATCAAATGGGGCGACTTGCGCGCCGTGATGTTCGAGAGTGTTCGATCTTCTGCGTCGGTGGGCTTGGTGATCGGTGGTGCACTGATCTTGAATTACATCGTGGCCTCCGAAGGCATTCCCGGTCAGTTGGCGGAATTTCTCAAGAGCATGGATGTCAGTCCGCTGGGCTTCATGGTCGCTTGCAACTTGCTGTTGTTGGCCTTGGGTTGTGTGCTGGATGCCAGCACCATCATCTTGGTGATCGTTCCCCTGTTCTTGGCCACGTGCCGGGCGCTGGGCATCGATTTGGTGTACTTCGGCGTGATCGTGGTGGTCAATTGCATGATCGGCCTGATCACACCGCCCTATGGCGTGCTGCTCTTTGTGATCAACGGCACCACCGGCATCAAGTTGTCCGAAATGATCAAAGAAATTTGGCCCTTCTTGTTGGCCCTGCTGGTGGCTTTGGCCCTGATGGTGGCGTTTCCGCAAATCATTTTGTGGTTGCCACAGCAGTTTGGCTACGTCCCCGCTGGATTGATGTGGTGACCGTGAACCTTTATCAGGAATGAGCCCAATATGAATGCCCTAGTTTCTTTGCCGCACCAAGGTGTCTGGCCCGCCATGCTCACACCCCTCCAAGCCAATGGCGCGTTGGATCATGCGCGTTTGGTGTCCCATGCCAAGCGCTTGTTGGCGGCGGGTTGTTCGGGCGTGACGCTGTTTGGTACCACCGGAGAGGGCCCCTCGTTCAGCGTGGCTGAGCGCATGGCGGCTTTGGAGGCCTTGCTGCAGGGGGGCGTTTCGCCCACCCAGCTGTTGGTCCACACGAGCTGCACGGCCGTGCCCGATACCGTGGCCTTGACCCGTCACGCGGCCCAACTCGCCGTGCACGGCTGCTTGGTGTTGCCGCCCTTCTTTTTCAAGGGGGTCAGCGACGACGGCATTTTGGATTGCTACCATGCGGTGATCGGCGCTTGCGTGGGCTTGCCCTTGCGGGTGGTGCTCTACCACATACCGCAAGTCACCGGTGTGGGCCTGAGCCACCGGGTGATCGCCGAACTCTTGCAGCGCTACCCAGACGTGATCGTGGGCCTGAAGGACAGCGGTTGCCAACGCATCGAATCGGTGGCGTATGCCACCGCCTTCATGCCGCCCATGCAGGTGTGGGTGGGCAACGAGGCCGATGTGCCTGAGATGGTCACCTTGGGCACGCGTGGCGCGGTCAGTGGTGTGGCCAATATCTTGCCTGGCTTGGTGGGGCGTTTGGTCACGGGGCGCGATACTGCCCTTGTTCAGGCAGACTTGAAACGGGTGAACGACTTTTTGGCCTTGATCGGTGGCTACACCATGGTCCCGGCCTTCAAGGGCCTGATGGCGATGATAGACAAGGACCCCGCGTGGTTGAACGTCCGTGCGCCGCTGCGCGCTTTAAGTCCCGCCGAATTTGAGCGCTTGCGTCAGCAGTGGTTGGGCTTTCAGCCTGGGGGTGATTTGGGCTGAGCGTGTGGCGTCGAGCACATCAGCGCCAAACCCGCGCTGTGCGGCCAGAGGTGGCGCCTAGGCTCGGGTGGATTTCAACAAACCCCGACTCGCCAAGTTGTGCATGAGTGCGCCGATGCCGAAGGTCCAAGGCGCGGCCTGATCGCTCAAGCGAACCCGGTTGACCAAGCAGCCCAGCGTGGGGCTGGAGACCGTGACCACATCCCCCACCACATGCGTGAACCCTTGCCCCGCGCCGTGCCGGTCTTTGGATGGTGAGAACATGGTGCCCAAGAACAGCATGGCGCCATCGGGGTATTGGTGACAGCGGTTGAGCAGTTGCTGGGCAATGTCGAGCGGGTCGCGGCTGATGAGCGACATGGAGCTGCTGCCTTCCAAATCAAACCCGTCTTCGCCCGTCACCGTCAAGGTCAATTCGCAGCGGCGCACATCGTCGATGCCGAAGTGCTCATCAAACAAACGGATGAAAGGGCCGATGGCGCACGAAGCGTTGTTGTCCTTGGCTTTGCCCAGCAACAAGGCGCTGCGGCCTTCGATGTCCCGCAGATTGACGTCGTTGCCCAAGGCCGCACCGCACACCTCACCGCGAGCATTGATGGCCAAGACCACCTCGGGTTCTGGGTTGTTCCAAACGGAATTGGGGTGAATGCCCACGTCGGCACCGCTGCCCACCGCGGCCAGCACCGGGGCTTTGGTGAAAATTTCAGCGTCGGGTCCGATGCCAACCTCCAAGTACTGCGACCAAGCGCCACGGGCGATCAAGGCCTCCTTGACGCGGTGCGCCTGATCCGAGCCCGGCACGATGCCCCGCAGGTTGTCGCCCAAGATGGCGCCGAGTTCTTGCCGGATGGTGTCGGCGCGTCCCGCATCGCCTCGGGCCTGTTCTTCAATGACGCGTTCGAGCAAGCTGGCCACGAAGGTCACACCGCTGGCTTTGACGGCTTGCAAATCGCAAGGGGCCAGCAGCCATGGTTGGCGCTCGTCGCGCACGCTTTCATCGCTGTTGGCCAGTGCATCGCTCAGCGTGCACAGCACCGGCAAGTGCCCGGCTCGCTGGGCTTCTTTCAAGGCTTGAGCGGGGTGGGGGCGGTTGATGAGTTCGCTGCTCGTGGCGGCCACACGGGAGGCGTCCAAGAGATGCCCCCCGCTGTGCACGACCAGGGTGGGCCCCACGCCGGGCTGCCAGAGGCGGCCGATCAGGGTGGCACGAGCCGCGTCCTGGGGCAGGCTGTTGTTCAGGTGCGGCTGCAAAGGGATGGGGCTGGGCATGGGTGGGTCCTTTTTAAAGTTGGTAAGTACGGCGGGCGGTGCCCCCAAAGAGATCGTCTCGCTCGCTGGGGCTGAGTGTGGAGGCCATGTGTTGTGAGGCTTCAAACCAGTCAGCATACCGACCGGCGAGCTCCAAGACCGGCCAATCGCTGCCCCACATCACGCGCTGGCCTCCAAAGGTGTTGAGCACGTGCGCGCCCCAAGGGTGCACGGCGTCAATCGTGGGTCTGGGCCCCGCCTCGGTCAGCAGACCGGAGAGCTTGCACACGGCGTGGGTCTCTAGGGCGATGCGCGTCATCAGGCTGGCCCAGGGTTCCCATTGTTGGTCGGCGATGTGGGGTTTGGCGGCGTGGTCAATGACCATGGGCAGGTGAGGGTGGCGAGCGGCCAAGGTCAACACGTGGGGCAGGTGCTGGGGTTTGACCAGCCAGTCCAACACCAAGCCGAGTTCGGTCATGGCCTCCCAACTCGGTGTCAGCGCGTCTTGCAGCACCCAGCGCGGGTCGGCGATGTCTTGCAGCATCGGGCGCAAGCCCTTGAGCTTGGGGTGGCGAGCCACATCGGCGATCCGCTGGGGAGCGTCGTTCGCCAAGAGGTCGACCCAACCCACAACGCCCAGCACCTCGGGGTGTGCGCTGGCTTGCTCCAACAAAAAGTGCGTCTCCGCAGCCGTGGGTGCGGCCTGCACCAGCACGCCGCCCGTGATGCCGTGCGGCGCAGCGGCGGCACGCCAATCCGAGGGCGTGACATCGCGGTAGATGGGTGTCAGGTCGGCGGTGAGCCAGCCGTAGTCGCCTCGGGAGAGTTGCCAACTGTGAAAGTGCGCGTCGATCATGGTCACGGGTGTGTTCACGCAGACCCGGGTGTGGGGGCTGCATCGGGGATGAGCCCTTGGGCGCGCAAAGCGCTCCAGAATTCCGCGGGGATGGGGGCTTGTAGGTTGTAGATGGCGTCGGACCAATGGGCGGTGTCGCTGGCACCCAGCATCACAATCTCGACAGCTGGGTGGGCCAATGGGAACTGGAGCGCCGCTGCGCGCAAGCTCACACCGTGGGCCTCACACACCGCTTCGATGCGCTGGGTGCGCTCGATCCAATGCGCAGATGCTGGCGCGTAGTTGAACATGGGTGTGGCCGTTCGGGCGCCCGTGGCCAACAAACCGGAATTGAACACGCCGCCCAGCGCCACCCGCACGCCGCGCTCGGTGCACAAAGGCAACAGGGCGTCCAGAGCGCTGTGGTCGAGCAGGCTGTAGCGGCCAGCGAGCATCAACACGTCCAGATCGGCCTGGGCCAGAACGTCCAAGCAGACTTGCACGTCGTTCACACCCAGCCCGATGTGATCGATCAGGCCCTCGGCCTGCAGGCGGCGCAGCTCGGGCAGGGCTTGCGAGACGACCTGTTCCAGCACTTGCGGGTAGCGCTGGCCGTGGCAGTCGGCGGCACAGTCGTGAACGTAAACCACATTCAAGCGGTCCAGTCCCATGCGCTGCAAGCTGTCCTCCACGCTGCGCCGAACGCCCGCGGCGGAATAGTCCCATCGTTGGCGAAACGGCAGCACATTGACGTACGCGTTTTGGTCTCTGGGGGCGTTGCTGTCGGGCTCCAGCAAGCGCCCGACCTTGCTGGACACCACCCGGTGATCGGGATTCAACGGTTCGAGGCCACGGCCCAAGCGGTGCTCGCTGCGGCCGTTGCCGTAGTGGGGCGCGGTGTCAAAGGTGCGGCAGCCGTCGGCCAGAGCGAGTTCGATGAGCGCTTGTGCTTGAGCGTCGCTGACGGCGTGGAAGAGGTTGCCCAAGGGCGCACAACCCAATCCGATGGGCAGCCCCCCTGAAGTTGGCAAAAAGCGGGGTTCGGCGCAGGCGTTCACGGGCGATGGCATGGAGGGGCGGCAAGGGTGCTTATTTTTTTGGTTCTATCATGTTAGCTGTCTGCAGCCCAAATGTCTTCTGCTGGGCCAATCCGACGTTGTCTTCCCTCACCATGGACGCTCCCCCATGCTCAAAGGCCTATCTCCCCTGCTCAGCGCCGACTTGCTCCACGCCTTGGCGTCGATGGGGCATGGCGACGACATCGCGTTGGCCGACGCCAATTTCCCATCGGCCACCCATGCCAAGCGTTTGATCCGCATGCCCGGCGTGGGCGCGGCTGAGGTATTGGACGCGGTGTTGTCCGTGATGCCTTTGGACACCTTCGTCGATGCCCCCGCCTTGACCATGCAGGTGGTGGGCGATGCGCAATCGACGCCACCCGCCGTCGCCGATTTCAACCGTGTGTTGGCGCGCCACGGGGCTCAGCCGGCCAGCTCATTGGAGCGCTTCGCGTTTTATGAACGAGCGGCGCAAGCGTTTGCGGTGATCGCGACCGGGGAGACGCGCGTGTACGGCAACATCATCTTGCGCAAAGGCGTGGTGCTGCACCATGGCTGATGCACACACCGGCGGTCCTTGGGACGTGGTTTGTGTGGCCAGTTGGAACGCCGACCTGGTCTCCCAGGTCGAGCGACCGCTGCGCAAAGGCGAGACCTTGATGGCGTCCCACTTTTCCATCGGTCCTGGTGGCAAAGGCAGCAACGCCTCGGTGGCGGCGGCGCGCCAAGGTGCCCAGGTGGCGTTGATTGCGCGCATCGGTGATGACGATTTTGGGCGCATGGGTTTGCGGCTGTGGCAAAGCGAAGGGATCGACTTTGCTCACGTTGAGCGTGCGCCCGGCGAGTCCAGCGGTGTGGCGCAAATATGGGTCTACGCCGACGGCGACAACTCGGTGGCTGTATGCCCCGGGGCAGGCTCGGGGCTTCAGCCCAGCCATGCCGATGCGGCGCGCGAGCGGCTGGAGCACTGCAGGGTCGTCATGGCTTCGTGTGAGGTACCACTGGCCGTGACCGAGCGTGCTTTTGCCATCGCCCGCCAAGCGGGTGCCACCACGGTCTTGAACCCCGCGCCCGCGCGGCCACTGCCCGATGCGCTGATTCGGCTCACGGATGTGTTGACCCCCAACGAAACAGAGGTCCGTCTCTTGGCGCAGTTGCCGGTCGATGCCCCTGTGGCCGATGCCGCGCAACGCCTGCTGGCGCGCGGTGCAGCGGCGGTGGTGGTCACGCTGGGCGCCTCTGGGTGCACCCTGTACCGACCGCAACAAGTGCCTGTGCATTTGCCCGGCCGGCCCATGGTGGTGGTGGACAGCATCGGTGCTGGCGACACGTTCACCGGCGCCTTGGCCGCGGCCTTGGCCCGTGGCGAACCCTTGCCCAGTGCCATGATCTTCGCCAATGCGGCGGCGGCACTGTCTGTGACCGGGGCCGGTGCCATTGGGGGCATGCCGACACTGGTGCAGACCCAGGCACTGATGCAGACGGCCCCTGCTGAGCCTGTGCTGAGATGACCCACCACAGCCGACCGTTGTTGGGTATCGCCCTGTTCCTGGGGTCGGGCGCTTGCTTCGCTTTGCTGGACGCCACGGCCAAACACGTGATGGTCACCGTCCCCGTGTTGATGGCGCTGGCGGTGCGCTTCGTGCTGCAGGCGATTTTTTCCAGTAGCCTTTTGATGACCGCCAAGCAACACGCGCCGCTGCGTACCAACCGACTGGGCTTGCAGTTGCTGCGCAGCGTGCTGTTGTTGGGCAGCTCGGCGGCAGCACTCTCCAGCCTCAAATACATGCCCTTGGCCGAGTTCTCGGCCATAATCATGCTCACGCCACTCATGGTGTCGGTGATTGCGGTGGTCGTGATGAAAGAAAAGCTCGACGGCGCCGGTTGGCTGCTACTGGTTTTGAGCTTCGCGGGCACCTTGTTGATCCTGCGACCTGGTGGTTCTGCATCGGGTTGGGGCGCGCTGTTTGCCCTGATTTGCGTCTCAAACGCGGTGGCTTACCAGCTCTTGTCGGGCGTCTTGGGGCAAAGCGATAACCCCACATCCACCCACTTGATCACGATGTGGAGCGCTGCGGCGCTTATCACGCTGACACTGCCTTGGAGCTGGTCGCCGATTGAACATCCCGCGACTTGGGCTTGGCTGGCTTTCATGGGCCTGTTCGGGGCCCTTGGCCATTGGTTTCTGGCCCATGCTTTTCGTCACGCACCGGCCTCGACCCTGGCGCCCTTCAACTATGCCAGCTTGCTCTGGGCCACGCTGCTGGGTTGGTCGGTCTTTGGGCAGTTTCCCGATGCCATCGCCGCGACGGGCATGGCGCTCATCGCGGCGTGTGGGTTGATCAACACGCGGCGTCACATGCGCCGCGGCCGACCTGCATAGCCCATAGGGTACTCAGATCGAGTCGATGAAGCTGCGCAGCTTGTCTGAGCGGCTGGGGTGCTTCAACTTGCGCACCGCTTTGCTCTCGATCTGACGGATGCGCTCGCGCGTGACGTCGAACTGTTTGCCCACTTCTTCCAAGGTGTGGTCGGTGGACATCTCGATGCCAAAACGCATGCGCAGCACCTTGGCTTCGCGCGGCGTGAGGCTGTCCAAGATTTCCTTGACCACGTCGCGCAGGCCGGCTTGCATGGCCGCTTCGATGGGGGCGGTGTTGGCCTGGTCTTCGATGAAGTCGCCCAAGTGCGAGTCGTCGTCGTCGCCGATCGGCGTTTCCATGGAGATCGGCTCTTTGGCGATCTTCATGATCTTGCGGATCTTGTCTTCGGGCATTTCCATCTTCTCGGCCAAGATCGACGCGTCGGGCTCAAAGCCGTGCTCTTGCAAGTGCTGGCGGCTCAGGCGGTTCATCTTGTTGATGGTCTCGATCATGTGCACAGGGATGCGGATGGTGCGCGCTTGATCGGCGATTGAGCGGGTGATGGCTTGGCGAATCCACCAAGTGGCGTAGGTCGAGAACTTGTAGCCGCGGCGGTATTCGAACTTGTCCACGGCCTTCATCAAACCGATGTTGCCCTCTTGGATCAGGTCCAAGAACTGCAGGCCGCGGTTGGTGTACTTCTTGGCGATCGAGATCACCAAACGCAAGTTGGCCTCGATCATTTCTTTCTTGGCGTGGCGCGACGAGGTCTCGCCTTGGTTCATGCGCTTGTTGATGTCTTTGAGGTGGGTCAGCGGAATCACCACGCTGCTTTGCAGGTTGATGAGGGCTTGCTGCAGCTCTTGGATGGGCGGGATGTTGCGCTGGATGATCACGCTCCAAGGCTTGCCCGCGGCGGCCTGCTTTTCAACCCACTTCAAGTTGAGCAAGTTGTCCGCAAACTCTTTGACAAATTTGTCTTGGGGCATGCCGCACTTGTCGACGATGATGCGGCGCAATTCGCGCTCTTTTTTGCGCACATCTTCGACTTGGCCGCGCACGGTGGTGCAGAGCTTTTCAATGGCTTTGGCGGTGAAGCGGATCGACATCAGGATGTCGGTCAGCGTGTTTTGGGTCTTGATATAGGCGGGCGTGCCGTAGCCGTCTTTGTCGTAGGACTTGTGCAGCTTCTCAAACGTGACGCGCATTTTGTCGAAACGATCCAAGGCTTCGCGCTTGAGTTCTTCGAGCTTGCGGGTCAGGGCTTTGGAGCCGCCTTTGCCATCGTCGTCGTCGGCTTCGTCGTAGCTGTCGAAGTCTTCTTCAGCGACGTAGTCGTCGGCGGCGTCGGCGTCGACAAAGCCGTCGACCACGGTGGAGATCACCACCTTGCCGGTCCGAATGTCTTCGGCCATGGCCAAAATTTCGGCGATGGTGGCGGGGCTTTCGCTGATGGCGGCCATCATGTCGTTCAGGCCGCCTTCGATGCGCTTGGCGATTTCAATTTCGCCTTCGCGGGTGAGCAATTCGACCGTGCCCATTTCGCGCATGTACATGCGCACGGGATCGGTGGTGCGGCCGAATTCGCTGTCCACGGTGGACAGGGCGGCTTCGGCTTCTTCTTCGGCTTCTTCTTCGGTCGCGGTGGTCGGGCCGTTGTTGTTGAGCAGCAGGGTCTCGGCATCGGGCGTTTGCTCGTAAACGGCCACGCCCATGTCGTTGAGCAAGGAGACCACCACCTCGAGCGTTTCGGCTTCGACCAGTTTGTCGGGTAGGTGGTCGTTGATTTCGCCGTGGGTCAGGTAACCGCGTGTTTTGCCCAACTTGATCAGGGTTTTCAAGCGCTCGCGGCGGTTTTTCGCCTCTTCTTCAGACAGGACGGTTTCGTCCAAGCCGAATTCTTTCATCAAGGCGCGTTCTTTGGCCTTGCTGATTTTCATGCGCAGGGGTTTGACTTTTTCGGTCGGCTGATCGCTGGCGACCTCGACTTCACCGCTCAATTCGTCGTCGATGTCGCTCAGGTCGATGTCGTCTATCGGCGTGTCTTTGCCGGCTTTGCCTTTGGCCGGGGCCTTTTTCTTGGCTGCTGGTGCTTTGGCAGCAGGCGTTTTGACAGCGACTTTTGCAGGGGTCTTTGCAACGGGTTTGGCTACGGGCTTGGTGGGTGCCTTGGCGGCCACCTTCGCGGCCGCTTTGACGGGCGCCTTGGCACTCACGGCTGAGGCTTTGGTTTTTTTGTCATTGGCGACCGTTTTGGGCGTGGACTTGGCTGCAGGCGCAGGGGTTTTTTTGGCGGGCATGGACAACCTCAATCTGGTGAGACGTAAAAGGGCGTGTGAAATCAACGTTGGGCCGCCGCGAGGCGTCCTGTCTGGTCTGCAAGCTGGTGGGGCGAACATTTGGTGTGCAATCCTTGCGGTGCGTCATGAGGCGGTTGGCCTGCTGGGTTGACGTGCCCGAGAACCGTGGGTTCTGTGTCCCCTGTGCGGGGTGGGCGGATGACCGGAGGTGTTGCTGTCGCGCTTGCTGAAAACCGAAGTGGATTATACCAGCCGCAGCGGATCAGCTGGGGCGGTATTGGGCCATGCGCTCGTTGAGGGCTTTGAGCCGGGCCATGGCCTGGGGGTCGTGGTCGGCTTGTTCGGCCAAGGCGGTGCTTTGTTTGCGCCACTCGTCCATGCGCAAGCGGGCCATGACGTCTTGGAGTTCTGCCGTGTCGGTTTCGTCGTGGTTGGGGTCGTTGACGAATTCGGCTTGGGCCAAGGCGAAGGTTTCTTGGGCGTGACCGCGCAGGCCTTCGCGCAGGGATGCCCATGACTGCGGCCCGTACTCCAAGCGCTGAGCGTCGAGCCAGGCAAACAAGGCCCCGTGGGGCGCACCGAGTTCGGTTAGCATGGCGTGATCTTCGTGGCTGAGTTGGTCCCAAGCCGAGGGGTTGACCAGCAACAGGCCCAGCGCCCGGTCGGCTCGACTGGCCACACCTCTGCGAGGACCACTCACGCGCACCGGCCGTGGTTCGGGGGCGCTGCGGCGCCCCCCACGTGGGTCGCGCGTGTCGGCTCGCGCGTTGGCACGGCTCGCTGGTGCACCGCGGTTGGCTGCGGTGCGGGGGTGCCACAGGTCGTGCAGGTCTTGGGCGTCTAGGTCGGCAAGTTTGGCCAATTCGCCCAAGAGTTGACGCTTGAGGGCGCCGTCGGGCAAGGCGCTCCACAGCGGGCGGGCCTGCGCGGCCATGCGGGCGCGGCCTTCGGCGGTGCTCAAGTCGCAATCGGCGCTGGCCGCGTCCAGCAAAAAACGCGACAACGGTTCGGCGTCCTTCACGCACTGGGCAAAGGCCTCGGTGCCGTTGGCGCGGATGAAGCTGTCGGGGTCGTGCTCGGCCGGCAAAAACAAAAACTTCACGCTGCGCGTGTCGTTGGCCAAGGGCAGGGCGGCGTCCAGGGCCTTGCGCGCGGCGCGTCTGCCCGCGGCGTCACCATCGAAGCTGAAGACGATGGCGTCGGTGAAGCGAAACAGCTTGTGAACGTGCTCGGGCGTGCACGCCGTGCCCAAGGTGGCCACGGCGTTGCCAAAACCCAGCTGGGCCAACGCCACCACATCCATGTAGCCTTCGGTGACCAAGGCGTAGCCTTTGACGCGGATCTCGGTGCGGGCTTCAAACAAGCCGTAGAGTTCACGGCCTTTGCTGAAGACCGGAGTTTCGGGCGAGTTGAGGTACTTGGGCTCGCCCTTGTCGAGCACGCGCCCGCCAAAGCCGATGCATTCGCCTTTGACGTTGCGGATGGGGAACATGATGCGATCGCGAAAGCGGTCGTAGCGACGGCGTTCGGACGCGGGCACGGTGCTGTCCTCTTCGTTGTCGTGGGCGATCACCAGGCCCGAGGTGACCAGCTGCTCGTCGCTGTAATCCGGGAAGCTGCTGGCCAGGGTGCGCCAGCCTTCGGGCGAGAAACCCAGGCCAAAGGTTTTGGCGATTTTTCCCGACAGGCCGCGGCCTTTGAGGTATTCAATGGCGCGGGGCGAGGCTTTGAGGTGCTGAACATAGGCTTGGGCGGCTTTTTCCAGCACATCCGACAAGGTGGCTTGTTGGCGGCGCAGCTGGGCGGCGCGTTCGCGGTCTTGCGGCGAGGTGTCGTCTTGGGGCACGTTCAGGCCCACCTGTTGGGCCAGGTCGGTCACGGCTTCGACAAAGCCCATGCCCGCGTGCTCCATCAAGAAACCGATCGCGTTGCCGTTCACGCCACAACCAAAGCAGTGGTAGAACTGTTTGGTCGGGCTGACGCTGAAGGAGGGCGATTTTTCGCCGTGGAATGGACACAGGCCCATGAAATTTGCGCCGCCCTTTTTGAGCTGCACGTAGCGACCCACCACGTCGACGATGTCGACGCGGTTGAGCAGCTCTTGGATGAAGTGTTGGGGGATGGACATGACGGATCAGCTCAGTAGCTTAACCCGTTCGAGCCCCTGTCTTGGACTTACTTGGGGGCCAAGCGGATCGCCCCGTCCAAACGGATGACTTCGCCGTTGAGCATCTCGTTTTCGATGATGTGCACGGCCAGTTTGGCGTAGTCCTGCGGCGTGCCCAATCGGCTGGGGAAGGGCACGCCCGCGGCCAAGGCGTCTTGCACCTCTTGCGGCATGCCAAAGAGCATGGGGGTGCCGAAGATACCGGGGGCGATGGTCATGTTGCGAATGCCGTTGCGAGCCAGGTCGCGTGCGATGGGCAAGGTCATGCCGACCACGCCGCCCTTGGACGCCGCATAAGCGGCTTGGCCGATTTGGCCGTCGTAAGCGGCCACGCTGGCGGTGCTGATCAAGACGCCGCGCTCACCGGTGGATTCGGGCTCGTTGCGGCTCATGGCCTCGGCGGCCAAGCGGATCATGTTGAAGCTGCCGATCAGGTTGACGGTGATGGTTTTGCTGAACAGCGCCAAGCCGTGCGCGCCGTTTTTGCCGACCGTTTTTTCGGCTGGCGCGATGCCCGCGCAGTTGACCAAGCCCATGAGCTTGCCCATGGACACGGCTTGGTCGACCGCGGCTTGTGCGTCGGCTTCTTGGCTGACGTCGCAGCGCACGAACGCGCCTCCAATTGCCTGTGCAAGGGCCGTGCCTTTGTCGGACTGCATGTCGGCGATCAACACGCGCGCGCCTTTGACCGCGAGCATGCGCGCCGTGCCTTCGCCCAGCCCCGAAGCCCCGCCCGTGACGATGAACACCTTGCCTTGAATTTCCATGATGCGCTCCCACATTGACGTTGACGTAAACGTCAATTATGCGGCACAAAAAAGCCCGCCTAAGCGGGCTGAAGTGGGGCGCTTATTGGTAGCCCACGCGGTCGAGCATTTGCTGGATTTTGGTGAGGTTTTTCGAGACCACGCCCAGGGCGATGTCGTCGGCCTTGAATGTGTCTCCCCCCATGGTCGTGAGCGCGGGGTTGTTCACCTTCACGCCTTTGGCGGCGGGAAATTCGTTGTTGCCGTTGGCGAAGTAATCTTGGGCGAATGGGCTGGACAAGAACTCCATGAAAGCCACCGCGTTGGCGCTGTTTTTGGCGTGTCGGGCGATGGCCGCGCCAGCGATGTTCACGTGTGTGCCGCTGCTGGCTTGGTTGGGGAAAACCACGCGCACTTTGGCCATGGCGGCGCGGTCTTCGGGTTTGTCCGACTTCATCAAACGCGCCACGTAATAGGTGTTGGTGATGGCCACGCCGCATTCGCCTGAGGCCACGGCGCGGACTTGGTCGGTGTCGCCGCCTTTGGGCGCGCGTGCCATGTTGCTGACCATGCCTTTGAGCCAAGCTTCACCCTTGGCCTCGCCCAAGCGCTCCACGGTGGTAGCGAACAGCGACAGGTTGTAGGGGTGTGAGCCCGAGCGGGTGCACAAGAGGCCTTTGAGCTTGGGGTCGGCCAGTTGTTCGTAAGTGGCCACGTCAGCGGCTTTGACACGGGCGGGGTCAAACACGATCACGCGGGCGCGGGTAGAGAAACCGGTCCAGGTCACGCCGTCTTTGGTGGGGGTGGCGCGCAGGTGGGCGGGGATCGCCGCGTCGAGCTTGGCCGATTTCATGGGTTTGAACAAACCTTGGGCATCGGCGCTGGCCATGCGCGCGGCGTCGACCAGCAAAATCACATCGGCGGCGGAGGCGCTGCCTTCGGCCTTCAGACGCGCCACGATGCCCGCATCGTCCGCATCGACGCGGTTGATTTTGATGCCGGTGGTTTCGGTGAACTTGGTGTACATGGCCTCGTCGGACTGGTAGTGGCGCGCCGAATACAGGTTCAGCACCTTGTCGTTTGACAAGGCAAGGGTGCTGGTCAGGCTTGAGGCCAAAACAATGGCGTTCAGGGCAAAGCGGCGCATGGTTGAAAATCCTTCGGTTTTGAAGTCGTTAAAACAAGTGGTGGCAGAAAGGTGAAAAGCGGATGCAGCAGATCTTAACACAAACGCGAATTGTTCTCAATAAGTTTCGTGTGTGGGCTTTGATGTCGGTCGTCTTGACCTTGGCCGCTTGCACCAGCGCCCCCACGTTGCCCGAGGTGGGGCAGCCCACCGCACCGACCTTGCGCACGCCCACTTGGGGCTTGGCCTTAGGGGGCGGCGCGGCGCGTGGCTTTGCCCATGTGGGGGTGTTGCAGGTCTTGGAAGAAAACGGCTTGCGCCCGACGGTGGTGACGGGCACCTCGGCGGGCAGTTTGGTGGCTGCGATGTACGCCACTGGTATGAAGGGCGCTGAGCTCGAGCGCTTGGCCTTGGGCATGGAGGAGGCCACCTTGACCGATTGGTCGCTGCCGATTTTGGGGCGTGGTGTCTTGCGCGGCGATGCCTTGGAGCGCTACGTGCGCCAAGCGGTGGGTGGGAGAACCTTGGAGAACATGGCTTTGCCCTTGGGCATTTTGGCCACCGACCTGCAATCCGGGCGCGGTGTGTTGTTTCGCCGGGGCGACGCGGCCATCGCTGTACGGGCCTCCAGCGCGGTGCCTGGGGTGTTCACCCCAGTGCTGATTTCCGGGCGTGAGTACGTGGACGGGGGCTTGGTGGCGCCCGTGCCGGTGAGCCAGGCGCGCGACATGGGCGCGGAGGTGGTGCTGGCCGTGGACATTTCCAAAGGCCCGGAGGTTGGGCCGGTGAGTGGGGCGCTCAGCGTGTTGCTGCAGACCTTTGACATCATGGGCCAAAGCATCAACCGCTACGAATTGGCCAAAGCCACGGTGGTGATCCGCCCAGCGTTGGTGGGTGTGGGCAGCGCCGATTTCGGTGCCCGAGCACAATCGATCGCCGCGGGCCGTGCGGCCATGCAAGCGGCTTTGCCGGCATTGCGTCAAGCCCTACAGCCGCGTTGAACGAAAAAAAACCCCCGCGGTAAAGCGGGGGCTTTTGGCCTCAAGGCCTCACAAAATCAACGCTTTTTGGCGGTGGTTTTGGTGGCGCTGACGGCGTTGGCGGTCACGGTGTTGAAGTTGGCTTCGGCCATTTCGGTGGCTTGCTTGACAGCTTTCTGAACCGATTCCATGGCGTTGTTGGCGGCGGCCACCGAGCTCTTCATCATGGCCACGGCGGTTTCGGAACCGGCGGGGGCGTTCTTGGTGGCGTTGTCCACGACGGCCATGAATTTCTTCTGGGCATCGGTGGCTTGGGCTTCAGCGGCTTTGCCGAACTCGGCGCCAGCGCCAGAGGCGATGTCGTACAGGTGGCGGCTGTAAGCGACGGCCTTTTCAGCCAAAGGCTGCATCAGGCTGGCTTGCAGGGCCATCAGTTCTTGCGCGTCTTTGACGCTCAGGAGGGCTTGGCTGTTGTTGGCGGACTCGGTCAAAGCGGTTTTGCCGGCTTGGAGGTTCAACTCAACGATCTTCTCCACGCCGTCGAAGGCTTTCTGGGTCAAACCAAACAAGGTCTCCATGTTGGATTTCTGGGCGGCGACAATTTGTTCTGCGGTCAACATATTCATACTCCTAAACTTAAAAATGGTGGGGTTTAGTTGTAGAGCTGCTTTGGGAACCCGCGCTGTCTTGTTTCGCTGTTGTTCTTGGTTCATTGCTGCGCTGCAACATGATTCGAATTATAGGGACGATTCTCCCCGTGACAAGCGGTTTTTGGTGCAATGCAGCATATTAGAGTCCACGTTCTAAAACCCAGCGCCACACCCCCATGAACGCCTTGCCCGTGCTGCCAGCCTTCTACGCCGACCACTTTGTCTTGCCCTTGCCCGAGGGGCACCGCTTCCCCATGGCCAAGTACGCTCAACTGCGCGAACACTTGGCGCGGCACCTGCCCGCCGTGGGTTTGAGCGAGGCATTGGCGGCCAGCGACGGCGAGTTGGCCTTGGCGCACACACCGGCCTACATCCAAGCCGTGGTGCAAGGGGGCTTGTCGGCCGCGGCCCAGCGCGAGATCGGTTTTCCTTGGAGTCCGGCCATGGTCGAGCGCTCGCGCCGATCGGTGGGCGCGACGGTGCAGGCCTGCCGCCACGTGATGGCAAACGGCGGCTTGGCCGCCAACCTGGCCGGTGGCACCCACCACGCCTACGCCGACCGGGGCAGCGGTTTTTGTGTGTTCAATGACGTGGCCGTGGCCGCGCGCCTGATGCAGGCCGAGCACGGCCGCACGCACCGCCACCAAGCCCCGCTGCGCGTGGCGGTGGTGGACTTGGACGTGCACCAAGGCAACGGCACGGCCAGCATCTTTGCCCAGGACGCGTCGGTGTTCACCTTGTCGATTCACGGCGAGCGTAATTTTCCTTTTCGCAAAGAGAGCAGCGATCTGGACGTGGAGCTGCCCGATGGCTGCGACGACGACGCCTATTTGGCGGCCTTGGACCGCGCATTGGACGAACTCGACCAGCGCTTTGAGTCGGGCTTGGTGATTTACTTGGCCGGGGCCGACCCGCACGAGGGCGACCGGCTGGGGCGCTTGTCCTTGACCTTTGACGGCTTGGAGGCGCGCGACCGGCGCGTCATGGACTGGGCCTGGCAGCGCCGCACGCCCTTGGCGTTTTGCATGGCTGGCGGCTATGGCGTGGACATCGAAAACACCGTGCAAGCGCAAATCAACACCTACCGCGTGGCCAGTGCGTATGCGCAGCGCTGGCACAATGCCCTGTGTTGATCGAACCAGAGAACATTCCCATGAGCGACCCCCACCCGATTGAACACGCCGCCAGCGTGGACGCCGCCATCTTGAGCCGCCTGTCGGCGCGCGCATTTTTGCCCCAAGCCGTGCCGCGCACCACCTTGGAGCACATCTTGTCGGTGGCCAGCCGCGCGCCCTCGGGCACCAACACGCAGCCTTGGAAGGTCTACGTCTTGCAAGGCCAGAGCCGCGACCGTTTGGTCAGCCAGGTTGTCGAGATCCACGACGCCATGCGCCAAGACCCCAGCTTGGCCAAGCGCTACCAAGAAGAATACGACTACTACCCCGAACAATGGGTCAGCCCTTACATCGATCGGCGCCGCGAGAACGGTTGGAGTTTGTACGGCCTGCTGGGCATCGTCAAAGGTGACAAAGACCGCATGCACCAACAACATCAGCGCAACTTCCGTTTCTTCGACGCGCCCGTGGGTCTGATGTTCACGCTGGACCGCGTGATGGGCCGCGGCTCCATGCTCGACTACGGCATGTTCATGCAAAACATCATGGTGGCCGCGCGTGCCCAAGGTTTGCACACCTGCCCACAAGCCGCTTGGAATGCGTTCTCCAGCGTCATTCTGCCGCACATCGGTGCGGGCGAGAACGAGATGCTGGTGTGTGGCATGGCCTTGGGCTACGCCGACCCGGCCGCTGAGGTCAACCGTTTTCACACGCCGCGCGAAACCGTCGCGTCGTTCACCCACTGGCTCGAATAAGCCCACCCATTAGAAAGGTACCCCATGAACACCACCCCCAGCGGCTTGCAATACGAAGACACCACGGTGGGCGAGGGCGACATCGCCCAAGCGGGCAACTACGTGCAGGTGCATTACACCGGCTGGCTCTACAACAACGGCCAAGCCGGCGAGAAGTTCGACTCCAGCAAAGACCGTGGCCAGCCGTTTGAATTCCCGCTCGGCGCGGGTCATGTCATCAAAGGTTGGGACGAGGGCGTGCAAGGCATGGCCGTGGGCGGCGTGCGCCGCTTGGTGATCCCGGCCGAGCTGGGTTACGGTGCGCGCGGCGCCGGCGGCGTGATTCCGCCCAACGCGACGCTTTTGTTCGAAGTCGAGCTGCTCGCGGCTTGATCGCGGCATGGGCGTGAATTTGGACTGGGTGGGGCCGCTGGCCCTGCTCTTGCAGCTGGCAGTCTTGTTGGGCTTGTGGTGGCTGTCGCGGCGCGACGCCGCCAGCCCGATCGAGCCGCGCTTGGACCGTTTGGAGGCCGAGGTGCGCCGCGAGATCGCGGACAACGCCCGCGCGGCCCGGCTGGAAAGCCAGCAGCATTTGTCCAGCTTCCAAGACGCTTTGCTGCGCCAATCGTCCGAGGCCACGCGCACCCAAAACGCCCAAATCGACGCCTTGGCGCAGCAGTTCGTGCAACTGCGCGGCAGCATGGGCGACACGCTCACGCGCCAGCTGCAGGACATGAGCGAGTCCAACGCACGCCGCTTGGCCGAGATCCGCACCACCTTGGATGCTCAGCTGCAACAGCTGCAGGCGAGCAACGCCGCCAAGCTCGACGAGATGCGCGCCACGGTGGACGAGAAACTGCAAAGCACGCTGCAAACCCGTTTGGGCGAGAGCTTCAAACAAGTGGCCGATCGGCTGGAGCAGGTGCACAAAGGTTTGGGCGAGATGCAAACCCTGGCGCAGGGCGTGGGCGACCTCAAACATTTGTTGAGCAATGTGAAGACACGCGGCATGTTCGGCGAAGCGCAGCTGGGCGCTTTGCTCGAGCAGGTCATGGCGCCCGACCAATACGCCACGCAAGTGGCCACGCGACCAGGCAGCCGCCACGTGGTGGACTTCGCCATCCGTTTGCCCGGCCGTGGCGACGACGGCGAGCCGTGTTGGTTGCCGATCGACGCCAAATTCCCCAACGAAGATTACGAACGCCTGCTCGACGCGCAGCAGCGCGCCGACGCCGAAGGCGTGGAATTGGCCGCGCGCGGGCTGGAGCAGCGCATCAAGCTCGAGGCCAAATCCTTGGCCGACAAGTACGTGGAGCCGCCGCACACCACCGACTTCGCCATCTTGTTTTTACCGACCGAAGGCCTGTACGCCGAGGTCTTGCGCCGTCCCGGTTTGATGGAGGTCTTGCAGCGCGAGTACCGCGTGACCTTGGCTGGCCCCACCACGCTCATGGCCATGCTCAACTCTTTGCAAATGGGTTTCAGAACCTTGGCCTTGGAGAAGCGCAGCAGCGAGGTCTGGCAGGTCTTGGGGGCGGTCAAAACCGAATTCGGCAAATTTGGCGACGTGCTCGCCAAGGTCAAAACCCAAACCCAGACCGTGCTCAACAGCCTCGAGAGCGCCGAGACCCGCAGCCGGGCCTTGGGGCGGGCGCTGCGTTCGGTGGAGGCGTTGCCAGAAGAAGCCAGCAAGGCCTTGTTGCCCCCAGACAGCAGCTCGGGCGATTCGGCATGAGGTTTGGATCATGATGCCCAGCGACCTGCGACGGTCGGTGTTTCGACTCGTGGCAACGCAAGTTTGCCTTCACTCCGCCATGACGGGCTTTCGCATGGGCGCGCCCTTGATGGCCTTGAAGCAGGGGTACAGCCCCTTTGCGGTGGGTTGTTTGCTCGCCTTGTTTGCGGTGTCCCAGGTGTTTTTGGCTTTGCCGGCTGGCCGATTGGCCGACCGACACGGTTTGCATGTCCCCATGCGTTTGGCCGTGCTCATCGCTTCCTTGGGTTTGGGCTTGTCGGTGCTGTGGCCGTATTTTGGGGTGTTGTGTGTCAGCGCCTTGATGGTGGGCGGGGCCAGTGGCTTGGCTGTGATTGCTTTGCAGCGCCACGCGGGTCGATTGGCCCATGGCCCAACCGAACTGCGCGAGGTGTTCAGCTGGTTGGCCATCGGGCCATCTTTGTCGAATTTTTTGGGTCCTTTGTTGGTCGGCGTTTTGATCGACGGGGTGAGTTTTCAAGTGGCATTTTTGGCCATGGCCACCTTGCCTTGGCTGGCGTGGTGGTTGGTGAGGCCGGTGGATCGGATGCCAACCATTCCCACTCTGGACCAAGCGCTGGCGCCATCGTCTTGGGCGATGTTTCGCGAACCTGCGTTTCGCCGACTCATGTTGATCAATTGGTTGTTGTCCTCTTGCTGGGATGTCCACACCTTTTTGGTGCCGGTCATTGGGCATGAGCGTGGATTATCTGCCACCGTCATTGGTGCGATCCTGGGATCGTTTGCCGTGGCCGCCACCTTGATTCGTTTGGTCATGCCTTGGATGGCCTCTCGTTTGCAAGAGGGGCCTGTGGTCGGCAGTGCCATGATCGCCACCTCGGTGTTGTTCGTCCTGTACCCCATGGCCCACAGTGCTTGGCCCATGGCCGGTTTGTCGGTGCTGATCGGTTTCGCCTTGGGTTCGGTGCAACCCATGATCATGAGCACCCTGCACCAAATCACACCGCATGCCCAACATGGTCAGGCGCTGGCCTTGCGCAGCATGGCCATCAATGCATCCAGTGTGCTCATGCCACTGTTGTTTGGCACGGTGGGTGCTTGGGTGGGGGTGGGGGTGGTCTTTTGGGTGGTGGCGGGCGTGGTCGGTGGCGGTGCACCGGTGGCCTTTTCGATCAGGACCGCGCCACCCAGATGAACGGGTAAGGGTGAGTCATCCGTTTCGCACCGTTTTGCTTTTTGCGTGATTTCAAAGGGGATGGGTCCTGCCCATAGAATCCCTGCAAGTTTTGGAGGTGTCCGTGTTACTGCTGGTTGTTCTATTGCCCTTGTTGCTCGGCACGGTGCTGACCGCCATCACGGGTGCCCAACGCCGCACCTTGAGTGCGGGTGTGGCCGGCGCCATCACCGCCACCAGTCTGGGACTGTTGCTGTCTCAGGCCCCGGTGGTCTTTGGCGGCGCGCCCGTGATGGAGCACTGGACTTGGGTGCCGTCTTTGGGTCTGGACATCACCTTCCGTTTGGACGGTTTGTCGCTCATGTTCGCCGGCCTGATTTTGTCCATTGGCCTGTGCATCGTGTTGTACGCCGCCTACTACTTGGCCCCGGAAGATTCGGCACCCAAGTTCTTCAGCCAGATGATGTTGTTCATGGCCGCCATGCTGGGCGTGGTGCTGTCGGACAACCTCTTGGTGCTGGTGGTGTTCTGGGAGCTGACCAGCATTTCCTCTTTCTTGTTGGTGGGCTATTGGGGACACCGGCCCGACGCCCGCGCCGGTGCGCGCCAAGCCTTGGCGGTCACGGGCGGCGGCGGCTTGGCCATGCTCGGGGGCTTTGTGCTGCTGGGCCAAATCGGTGGCAGTTACGAGATCAGTGTGTTGGCCACCAAAGCGGTCGAGATTCAAGCGCACCCCATGTTCTTGCCGGCCTTGTTGCTGATCTTGGTGGGTGCGTTCACCAAGAGCGCACAGTTCCCGTTTCACTTCTGGCTGCCCGATGCCATGGCCGCGCCCACGCCGGTCTCGGCTTACCTGCACTCGGCCACCATGGTCAAGGCCGGTGTGTTCTTGCTCATGCGCTTGTACCCCATCTTGGCGGGTTCGGGCTGGTTTGAGGTCCTGGTCAGCGGTGTTGGCCTGATCACCTTGTTGTTCGCGGCCTTCATCGCCATCTTCAAACACGACCTCAAAGGTTTGTTGGCCTATTCGACCGTCAGCCATTTGGGCCTGATCACCTTCTTGGTCGGCTTGGGCTCACCGCTGGCCGCCGTGGCCGCGGTGTTCCACGTGCTCAACCACGCCACCTTCAAGGCCTCGCTGTTCATGATCGCCGGCATTGTTGACCACGAAACCCACTCGCGCGACATGCGCCAGCTCGGTGGTTTGTGGTCCTTCATGCCCTTCACCGCCACGCTGACCATGGTGGCCGCGGCGTCCATGGCCGGTGTGCCGCTGACCAACGGTTTCTTGTCCAAGGAAATGTTTTTCACCGAAGCGGTGGTCGGCACCTCGGGCGTGTGGGCGTGGGCGGTGCCTGCGCTGGTGACCCTGGCCGGTGTGTTCAGCGTGGCCTATTCGCTGCGCATGGTGCACGACACGTACTTCAATGGTGAGTTGGGCGACGTTGAAAACAAGCACCCGCACGAGCCCCCGCTGGGCATGAAGCTGCCCACCATCGGTTTGGTGATCATGTGCGTCGTGGTGGGCCTGTTTCCGGCCGCCACCTTTGGCCCGCTGGTGCATGTGGCGGCCACGGCCCTGACCGGTCAGCCCTTGCCCGAGTACCACTTGGCCTTGTGGCACGGCTTGAACCTACCCCTGCTCATGAGCGCCATCGCTTTGGGCGCGGGTATCTTGCTGTACCGCAGCTTGGCCCAACACAAGCGCTTGCACGGCATCAGCTCGGAAGCTTGGTTTGGCCGTGGCACGGGCCGTCAGGTGTTCGAGTCGACCATCGATGGCGTGTTCGCCACCGCAGGTCGTTTGACGCGCGCCTTGGAAAACAGCTCGCTGCAACGCTATTTGGCCTTGATGGTCGGTGCCGCTGTGGTGGTGGCTGCGGGCCCCTTGTTGGGCAGTGGTATTGGCACCGGTGAGCGTGCCTTGATGCCCGCCAACTTCTTGGCCGTGGTGGTCTGGGTGCTCTTGCTGGGCACGTGTGCGGCCTTGGTCATGGGCCACCACCAGCGCTTTCGCACCGTGATTTTGGTGGGCCTGGTGGGCTTGGTGGTCGCGCTGACCTTTGTGTCGCTGTCCGCCCCCGATTTGGCGCTCACGCAACTGTCGGTGGAGGTGGTGTCTACGGTGCTCTTGCTCATGGGTTTGGCGCTCTTGCCCCAGACCACACCCCGCGAATCGTCCAACACCCGCAAAACCCGCGATGCCGTTTTGGCCTTGGGCGCTGGCGCGGGCATCGCCTGGTTGGCTTGGGTGTTCATGACGCGAGGCCACGACAGCATCTCTTGGTATTTCTTGGAGCAGTCGCTGTCCAAGGGCGGTGGCTCCAACGTGGTCAACGTGATCCTGGTGGACTTCCGCGGCTACGACACCTGGGGTGAGATCACCGTGCTGGGCATTGCGGCTTTGGGCGTGTTGGCGCTGATGGACGGTTTCAAGACCCGACGCGGCACAGCCGATGGCACTGGTTTGACTTGGACCTTTGCTGAGCAGCCTTTGCTCTTGCGCGTGGCGGCTTCTATCGTTTTGCCACTGGCGCTGGTGTTCTCGATTTACATCTTCATGCGCGGTCACAACCTGCCAGGCGGGGGCTTCATCGCCGGCCTGATCACGGCCGTGGCCTTGGTCTTGCAGTTCATGTCCTTGGGACAGGCGCGGGCCGAAATGCTGATGCAAGCGCACGCGGGTGGCCGTTTTGTGCGCTGGATCGGTGCGGGCTTGGGCATCGCCGGCTTGACGGGCATCGGCGCTTTTGTTTTTGGCCGGCCTTTCTTGACCAGTGCTTTCGGGCATCCGGTCTTGGGCGTCTTGGGCGAGTTGCCCTTGGCCACCGCTGCGCTTTTTGATTTGGGTGTGTACCTGACCGTGGTGGGTTCCACCTTGCTCACGCTCAGCGTCTTGGGTTCGGCCTCTAAAGAAGGCCCTGTCGCGCCCCGCAACGCACAAGGGGGTGCAGCATGATCAGCATGGAAGCGCTGTTGGCCAGTGGCTTGGGGGTGGTGACCGCCGCAGGGGTGTACCTGCTGTTGCGCGGTCGGACCTACCCCGTGGTCTTGGGATTGACCTTGATCGGCTACGCCGTCAACGTGTTCATTTTTGTCATGGGTCGCTTGTGGAGCAACGCCCAGCCCATTTTGGTGGGCGAGGGCGCCGTGGCCGATCCGTTGCCGCAGGCCTTGGTGCTCACGGCCATCGTGATCGGTTTTGCGACCACGGGCTTTGTGATTGAACTGGCGCTGCGCAGCCGCCATGAGAGCGGTACCGACCACGTCGATGGTCACGCCCCCGGGAATCACAAGGAGGGCGTGCGATGAGCGCTTGGATGGAAGTTTGGTGGCAACACGCCCCGGTGTTGTCGGTCGTGCTGCCCTCATTGACCGCGGTGCTGATGTTGCTCATGGGTGACCAAGGGGGCATGGCAGCGCAAGGCGGCTCGCACCAAGTGGGCCGTTTGCGTTGGCACCGTTGGGTGGGCATGGCGTCGGCGGTGCTGGGCTTTGCGATGGCGCTGGCCATGGTCTGGCGCGCCAGTACTGGCGAGATCATGGTTTACCGCTTGGGTGAATGGCCCGCGCCCTTTGGCATTGTGCTGGTGATGGACCATTTGTCCGCCCTGATGGTGCTGCTGACCTATTTGGTGGCCGTGCCGGTGCTGTGGTACGCCACGGGTGGTTGGGACGCACGCGGGCGTTATTTCCATGCCTTGTTCCAGTTTCAGCTCATGGGCTTGTGCGGCGCGTTCTTGACCGGCGACCTGTTCAACCTGTTCGTGTTCTTCGAGGTCTTGCTCATCGCCTCATATGTGTTGCTCCTGCACGGCCAAGGCAAAGAGCGCTTTCGCATGGGCATGCACTACGTGGTGCTCAACCTCACCGCCTCGGCCCTGTTCCTCATTGGGCTGGCCATGTTGTATTCGGTGACCGGCACGCTGAACATGGCCGACGTGGCGGGTCGGGTGGCACAACTCACGGGTGACGCTGCGGTGTTGGCCAAGGCCGCGGCCTTGGTGCTCTTGGTGGTGTTTGGCTTGAAGGCGGCCTTGGTGCCTTTGTATTTTTGGTTGCCCGGCACCTACGCGGCGGCCAGCGCTCCGGTGGCGGCCTTGTTTGCCATCATGACCAAGGTGGGTGTCTACAGCATCATCCGCACGCATTGGGTGATCTTCGGGGCCGATGCGGGAGAAGCTTCGTTGGCCGCCGTCGATTGGCTCTTGCCCTTGGCTTTGACCACCAGCGTTTTGGGCGTTCTGGGTGCATTGGCGGCCCACAACATGAGCCGTTTGGTGGCCTACCTGACGGTGTCATCGGTGGGCACCATCATGGTCGGTGTGGGCCTGTTCACACCCGACACCTTGTCCGCCGCGCTCTACTACACGTTGCACAGCACCTTGGTGGTGGCGGGCTTGTTCTTGCTGGTCGAGGTGATGGCCGCGCAACGTGGCGACGCGGGCGACCACTTGCGCCCTGCGGTGGCCGTGCGCGAGCCCGTGTTGCTGGGTTTGATGCTCTTGTTTGGCGCAGCTTCAGCGGCCGGCTTGCCGCCTTTGCCGGGCTTCTTGGGCAAGCTCATGATCCTGCAAAGCAGCCACGGTTTGGCGGCCCAAGCTGCGGTGTGGACGGTGGTGCTCTTGGTGGGTTTTTTGAGCATGGTGGGCTTGGCCCGTGCGGGTGTGATCCTGTTTTGGCACGTGCAACCCACGTCGGTGGTCAACGCCGCCTCGGGTACCAGCCCCAAGCTGCTCTTGGCCGTCTGGGCTTTCATGGGCATGACGGTGGCCTTGGCGGTGGTGGCCTCACCCGTGAAGTCCTACACCGATGCGGCTGCAGCCCAGCTGGCCGATCGCGCCGCCTACCAGCGCGCCGTGCTCGGTGACTTGGGCAACAGCACCCGTCCCTACACCGGGGAGCGTTGAGATGAGTATTTCGAACACCCCAGTGCGCACCGTCGGTTGGTTGGACCACCCGGTGCTGTCTTTGTTGCTCGGCGTGAGTTGGCTGGCTTTGTCGCACAGCCTGGCGCTGGTGCACATCCTGTCGGCGGTCTTGATTGGGCTGATCATCCCCAAGCTGGTGGGCACCTTCATGCCCCCTGCTGATCGCATGCATTGGCCCAGCGCCATTCGCCTGGTGGGCGTGGTGTTGTGGGACATCGTGGTCTCCAACATCACCGTGGCCCGTTTGGTTTTGGGCCCCATGGACAAACCCACGCCGCTGTGGATCCCCGTGCCTTTGGCCACGCGCCACCCCCGCGTCAACGCTTTGTTTGCCAGCATCATCACCACCACCCCCGGGACGGTGTCGTGCGTGGTCGACGAGCAGCAAGGCGTGATTTGGGTCCACGCGCTCAATGGCGACGATCCCGTTGCCATGGCGCAAGACATGAAAGAACGCTACGAGGCGCCCTTGCTCAAAGCCCTGGGTGTCAGCGCCACAGCCGATCAGGAGGTCAGAGCATGAACACCCCCGTTTTGATGTGGGCCTTGGACATCGCCACCGTGGCGGTGGCCCTGGCCATGGCCCTGTGTGCTTATCGTTTGTGGGTCGGACCAGAAACGACCGATCGCATTTTGGCGCTCGACACGCTCTACATGAACGTGGTGGCCTTGGTGGTCTTGCTCGGTTTGCGCTGGAACACCGCCTTGTTGTTCGAAGCGGCGTTGTTGGTGGCCATGCTGGGCTTTGTCGGCACGGTGGGCCTGGCCCGCTACCTCACCCGCGGCGACGTGGTGGAATGATGGAGACGATGATGAACATGCCTGTTTGGATCGAATGGACCGCGGCCGCGCTCGTCTTGATCGCCGCTTTCTTTTTGCTGGTTGGGGCCATCGGCTTGGTGCGCCTGCCCGACTTTTACATGCGCTTGCACGCGCCCACCAAAGCGTCCACGTTGGGCGTGGGTGGCGTGTTGTTGGCCTCGATGCTCTTGGCCGCACAACAGGGCCGTCCCGGCATCGCCGAGTTGCTCATCACCTTGTTCGTGTTCGTGACCGCGCCGGTCTCGGCCAACCTGATGGCGCAAACCGCCTTGCACCTGAAGACCCGCAGCCAAGCACCGTTGCCCCCGGCCGTGGACCCCCACACCAAGGGCTGAGCACCCGCTCAGCGTGGGCTGAGCTGGTAAAAGCGCCGGATGTGCTCCCACGCGTCTTGGGGCTCGTCCACATAGCGGATGAGGTCCAAGTCTTCGGGCGAAATCATCCCCTCTTCGGCCAAGACCTCGAGGTTGAAGAGTCGCTTCCAGTGGGCGCTGCCGAACAGCAAGATCGGCACGGGCTGCGCCTTTTTGCATTGCACCAGCGTGATGACTTCGAACAATTCATCGAGCGTGCCAAAGCCGCCAGGAAAAGCCACCAGCGCCTTGGCGCGCATCATGAAGTGCATCTTGCGCAAGGCAAAGTAGTGGAACTTGAAGTTCAACTCGGGTGACACATAGGGGTTGGCCGATTGTTCGTGCGGCAAAGCGATGTTCAACCCGACGCTCAGCGCGCCTTCGTCGTGGGCGCCGCGGTTGGCCGCTTCCATGATGCCGGGGCCACCCCCGGTGCAAATGAACAAACGCTCGCTGGCCGGGCACTGCTGGCTGTGTTGCGCCACCAATCGGGCAAAGGCCCGGGCTTGGGTGTAGTGGTGGGCGTTGCGCAGCAAGGCCTGCGCCGCTGCGATACCACTGGGCTCACCGCGGACTTGCGCCTCGGCCAAAGCCGCTTGCGCGTTGGGCTCGTCGCGCACCCGTGCGCTGCCGAACACCACCACCGTGCTGTCCACACCCAAGGCCTGCTGGGCCAAGTCGGGCTTGAGCATTTCCAACTGGAAGCGGATGCCCCGCGTTTCGCGGCGCAACAAAAACTCGGGATCGGCAAACGCCAGTCGATAGGCATCCGCGTCCAAGGGCTCGCCGCTGTTGGCGTGGTGTTGGAGGTCGGCCCAAGCATCGGCGAGTCGATCGGCGTTGAGGTATCGGTTGGCGTCCACAAAAGTCTCCTGGCGGCTGACAAAAACAAAAGGCTCCCGCAGGAGCCTTTTGTGCAGGTTGCGAGAACCTTGAGATTACACGCGCTTGCGGTATTCGCCGGTGCGGGTGTCGATTTCGATCTTGTCTTCTTGGGCCACGAACAAAGGCACGGCCACTTCAAAACCGGTGGCGATTTTGGCGGGCTTGAGCACTTTGCCCGAGGTGTCGCCTTTGACGGCGGGCTCGGTCCAGGTGATTTCGCGCACCACGGTGGTGGGCAATTCGACCGAGATGGCTTTGCCGTCGTAGAACACCACTTCAACGGTCATGCCGTCTTCGAGGTAGTTCAGGGCGTCGCCCATGTTTTCGGCTTCGACTTCGTACTGGTTGAACTCGCTGTCCATGCACACGTACATCGGGTCGGCGAAGTACGAGTAGGTGCACTCTTTTTTGTCCAAGATGACTTGGTCCATCTTGTCGTCGGCCTTGAAGACCACTTCGGTGCCGAAGTTGGCGATCAGGCTTTTGAGCTTCAGACGCACGGTGGACGAGCCACGGCCGCCGCGTTGGTATTCGGTGCGCAGCACCACCATGGGGTCTTTGCCGTGCATGATGACGTTGCCGGCGCGAATTTCTTGAGCGGTTTTCATAGGGTTGGAAACTGAAATGAAAAAGTGGGAGCCCGTGGGCACAGCCCTCTATTCTAACCGCTGGCGTTTTTCAGTCTTTGGCGCTCATGCCGTGCACCCAACCACCGAGCACCACCCCCAACAAAGCCCACCACACATCGGTGTTGCCGGTGCCCAGTGACGCCAAGGCCGGACCTGGGCAAACGCCGCTCATGCCCCAGCCCACCCCAAACAGGGCCGCACCCACCTGCGTTTGCCGGTTCCATTGGGCGGGTTGGGTCAGGAACTGACCGCCCAGCAAGGGTTTTTCAAACCAGCGCGGGAAGCCCTTGTAGGCCAAGACGGTCACGCCGGCCGCGCCGCCCATGACCAGCATCAGCCCCCAGTCTTGGAAGCGCAAGAAACCGATCACGACCTCGGGTTGGACCATGGTCGCCACCGACAGGCCAAAACCAAACAAGGCACCGGCCAACAGGGTCACCAGCGCCTTGGCGCCGTTCATGTGGTGGGGCTTCATGACAGGGCCCCCAAGAGGTTGGCGGTCAAAAAGGCGGTGGCCATGAAGGTCAGGACCGCACCCAGCGAAGGCAGCTGCAAAGCGCCCAGGCCACAAATGCCGTGGCCCGATGTGCAGCCGTTGCCCAGCCGCGCCCCATAACCCACCAAAAAGCCGCCCAAGAGCAGCTGCCACACCGGCACGCTGGTCGATTGCGCTTGACCGTCGTTGAGCGCAAAACGCCAGACCAAGGCCCCCAACACCACACCGGCGGCGTAAACCAAACGCCATTGGCGCGAGTCGACCAAACGCGCTTGCTGAAAAAAGCTTTTCCGCGACACAAACGACCACGTGCTGGAAAACACGGTGCTCATGCCGCCGACCCACCCGTTGCACAGGTAGAGCAGCGCCACGCCAGCGCCGATGGTCAGACCGCCGAGCAGGTAGTGCTGCCAGCCCAAGGGGAAGAGGGTATCAATGAGGATCATGGGCAGGCATTATCGGGCCTGCTTGAGCCTCACTGCGCTTGGCTGGGCGTGGTGGGCTGTTCGGCGAGTGCGAGCAAGTGGCTGAGCAAGTCGCTTTGCGTCAGCAGCCGCTGACGTGCGGCTTGCACGCTCACGGTCCATTCGGCCAGCGTCTCTGGCGTGAGCGCCGGCAGTGCCCCCGACTCAATGCCGTTCCACACCCCATGGAATTGCCGCAGGCTTTGAGGAGCTTGGAGCCAATCCAAAAATGCTTCGAGCTTGGCGTGGTGGGCCCCATCCGCTTGAGGGTAGATGTGCCAGACCAAGGCTCGGCCCGCCCACAAGGCGCGCACCAGCGAGTCCTCGCCGCGCACGAAGTTCAGGTCGCAGGCCCACAGCAGCTCGTCATAGCCGCCTTGGTCGGTGTGCGCCAAGGCTCGCCAGACAGGTTCGGCGCACCGGTGAGCAAGGGCCGCTTGCACAGCGGCCAAGGGGCGACCTAGCGTGACCAACAGTTGGTGGGGGGTGCCTGCTAACGACGTCAGCAGCTCGGGCAGGGCAGCGGGCTCATAGCAAAACAGGCTGATCAGCCAACCCTCTGCCGAGAGCTCGGGCGCCAGTTGCTGGCGAGCGGCTGTGCGGTCGAAACGGGCTTGCCGTTGAAGCAGGTCGGCCTCGCGCAACAAACCGCCGGTCTCGGGTGTGAAACCCGGAAACACAAAATGTTTGGTCCAACCCCGTGCGGGGCCGCTCATGATGGGCGAGGGCAGGCCGTGCATGCGGGGCACCCAATCTTCGGCGCTGAGGTACTCCAGGTTGATCCACAGCGGTGCTGTGGAGCTGGTGGCCACGCCATGGGCCACAAAAGCCTCAGGAATCTGGCAGCCAAAGGCCTCGATCCACACATCGCCCACGCTGAGCTGGGTGAGGGTGTCTGGGCTGGCTTGGGTCCAAGGAAGCACCTCGACGCTGCTGCGCGCATGGTCCGGCGCCATCCAACGCAAGGCCGAGGCATCGTCCACCCACAAACGCACCACTTGCCCCGCGGCGTGCAGCTGGCGCGCCAGGCGCCAGCACACACCCAAGTCACCGTGGTTGTCGATGACTTGGCAGAAGATGTCCCACGAAGTGGTGCGCGGTGTTGGCTGCATGCCCAGATTGTCTCAGGCCCATGACGGCGGCGGCACAATAGCGGTCATGCCCACCACCCACGACGAAGCCCTGCTCTCGCAAGTTGCCGCTTTACCCGCTTTGCCGGGCGTCTACCGCTACTTCGACGCGCAAGACCAGTTGCTCTACGTGGGCAAGGCCCGCAGTCTGAAAAAGCGGGTCAGCAGTTACTTTCAAAAAGACCACGGCGGCACGCGCATCGGTCACATGGTCAGCAAGATCGTGCGCATGGAGACCACGGTGGTGCGCTCCGAGGCCGAGGCTTTGCTGCTGGAGAACAACCTCATCAAGACGCTGAACCCCAAGTTCAACATCTTGTTCCGTGACGACAAAAGCTACCCCTATTTGAAGATCACGGCCACGCGCCCCGATGCGCCGGGGGCAGCGCCCACGGCAGGCGCTTACCCGCGCATGGCCTACTACCGTGGGGCGGTCGAGAAGCGCCACCACTACTTTGGCCCTTATCCCAGCGCATGGGCGGTCAAAGAGTCCATCACCTTGATGCAAAAAGCCTTTCGCTTGCGCACCTGCGAAGACACGGTGTTCGCCAACCGCAGCCGCCCCTGTTTGCTCTACCAGATCAAGCGTTGCAGCGGGCCTTGCGTCGGCCTGGTGAGCGCCGAAGACTATGGCGCATCCGTGGACAGTGCTGAGCGTTTTTTGCGCGGCGAGACCGACGCCGTGTTGGCCGATTTGGAGCGCCAGATGATGGCGCACGCCGAGGTCTTGGCGTTTGAGCAGGCCGCTGAAATCCGCAACCAAATCGCCGCGCTGTCCAAGGTCTTGCACCAGCAGTCCATGGACAACTTGGAGGACCGCGACGTCGACATCTTGGCCGTGAAGGTGCAGGGCGGTCGGGCGTGCGTGAACCTGGCCATGGTGCGCGGCGGACGCCACTTGGGCGACCGGCCGTATTTCCCGACCCATGTGGAAGATGCCTTGACCGGCGAGGCGGATGCCGAAGAAGCCGTGGCCGACGGCGACCCTTCGCAGCGCTTGGCCAGCGCGGTCTTGCACGCCTTCATCGCGCAGCATTACGTGGGCGTGGCCATGCCGCACACCTTGGTCAGCAGCCACCCGGTGTCGCCCGACTTGGTGGCCGCGCTGACCGAGCACAGCGGCCAAAAGCTGCACACCGTGCACCAGCCGCGCGAGCACCGCCGCGCTTGGCTGGACATGGCGCAACACAACGCCGACCTCGCTTTGGCGCGCTTACTGAGTGAAGAGGGCTCGCAACAAGCCCGCACCCGTGCTTTGGTCGAGGCGCTCGATTTGGCGGTGGAGCCGCTGGAGGCGCTGCGCATCGAGTGCTTCGACATTTCGCACACGGCGGGTGAGTCCACCCAAGCGTCTTGTGTGGTGTTCGCCCAGCACAAGATGCAAAACAGCGACTACCGCCGCTACAACATCGAGGGCATCACGCCCGGTGACGACTACGCCGCCATGCGCCAGGTCTTGCTGCGCCGCTACGGCAAGTTGGTCGAGGCCGACGCACAAGACAAACTGCCCGACGTGGTGTTGATCGACGGCGGCAAGGGGCAGGTGGGCGTGGCGCGCGAGGTGTTTGAGCAGCTCGGTTTGCCGCTGTCGCGTTTGGTGGGCGTGGAAAAAGGCGAGGGCCGCAAGGTGGGCCTGGAGGAGTTGGTTTTCGCCGATGGCCGCGACAAGGTTTACTTGGGGCACGATTCGGCCGCGCTGATGTTGGTGGCGCAGATCCGCGACGAGGCGCACCGCTTTGCCATCACCGGCATGCGCGCGGCCCGCGCCAAAACCCGCACCGGCGGCAGCCAATTGGAAGACATCCCCGGCGTGGGTCCCAAGAAGCGTGCGCGCTTGTTGCAACGCTTTGGCGGGGTGCGTGGCGTGGCCCAAGCCAGTGTGGAAGATCTGTGCACCGTCGAGGGCATTTCCCCAGACTTGGCCGACGCCATCTACCGCGCCCTGCGCTGAGCCCGCCACAGGCCGCATAATTCGGGCATGTTCTTCAATATCCCGACTTTGTTCACTTGGGCGCGCATCGCGGCCATCCCCTTGATCGTGGGGGTGTTTTACTGGGACGCACTGAGACCGGCTCAGCAAAACTTGGTCGCCACGGTCATGTTCGTGGTGTTCGCTCTGACCGACTGGGCGGACGGTTTTTTGGCCCGCAAGCTCAACCAAACCTCGGCCTTTGGTGCGTTCTTGGACCCGGTGGCGGACAAGTTTTTGGTGTGTGCGTGTTTGTTGGTCTTGGTGCACTTGGACCGCGCCGACGTGTTCGTGGCCCTCATCATCATCGGCCGCGAGATCGCCATTTCCTCTTTGCGCGAGTGGATGGCCATCATCGGCGCGACCAAGAGCGTGGCCGTGCACATGGTGGGCAAACTCAAGACCACGGTGCAAATGGTGGCCATTCCGTTTTTGCTGTTCGACGGCACGGTCTTGGGCCTGATCGATACCCGTGTCTGGGGAACCTGGTTGATTTGGGCCTCGGCGGTGCTCACCGTGTGGTCCATGGTTTATTACCTGCAAAAAGCCCTGCCCGAGATCCGCGCCCGTTCGCGCTGAGACTTGCCCGATGAACGGTTTGTCGCTGCAGGACCGCAACGCATGGGTTCGCCTCATGCCTTGGGTCTTTGTGCTGATCTGGAGCTTGGGCTTTATTGTGGCGCGATACGCCATGCCACACGCCCCCCCGATGAAGTTTTTGTCCATGCGCTTTGCCTTGTCGGTGGGCTGTTTTTTGATTTGGATTTGGTGGCGCGGCGTGCGTTGGCCCACCAGTGCCAGCCAGTGGCGTCACTTGGCCGTCACTGGCATCTTGATACAAGGTGGCTATTTGTGTGGTGTGTGGCTGGCCATCAAAGACGGCATGGGTTCGGGTTTGTCCTCGCTCATCGTGGGTTTGCAGCCGGTCCTCACCGCGGTGTGGATCAGCACCATGGGCGGTGCCGACGCCACGGTCAGCAAAAAACAATGGGCAGGCTTGTGGCTGGGCTTCTTGGGTTTGGTGCTGGTGGTGTCTCGCAAGTTCGAGACCGGCAGCCCGGGCGACACGGCCACCCTGAGTAATTTGAGTTTTGTGTTGGTGGCGCTGCTGTCCATCACCGTGGGGACGCTCTACCAAAAGCGCTACGTGCAGCCCTGCGACGTGCGTTCTGCCAACGCGGTGCAGCTGATGGCGGCCTTGGTGATCGCCTTGCCATTTGCCTTGATGGAAACCGAGGGCATGAACTGGAACGGCGAATTGCTGGGCGCCTTGGTCACCGCGGTGCTGGTGCTCACCTTGGGTGGCAGCTCCTTGTTTTACATGTTGATTCAACGCGGCGCGGCGGCGTCGGTCACCAGCCTGATGTACCTGGTGCCACCGTGCACGGCCATGATGGCCTGGTTCTTGTTTGACGAGCCCATCACGGCCGTGACCTTGTTGGGCACGGCCTTGACGGCTTGGGGTGTCAGTTGGGTGGTGCGTTCGTCCGCCCCAAATTTGGAGAAGTCCACATGAGCACACAACGCATCGCGGTGATCGCTGGCGACGGCATCGGCACCGAGGTCATGCCCGAAGGTTTGCGCGTGCTGCAAGCCGCGGCCAAGCGCTTCAATCTGAAGCTGCAATTCGACCATTTCGATTTCTCCAGTTGCGACTACTTTGAGCAGCACGGGCAAATGCTGCCCGACAACTGGAAAGAGCAGATCGGCGGCCACGATGCGATCTACTTCGGCGCGGTGGGCTGGCCCGACAAAGTGCCCGACCACATCTCGCTGTGGGGCTCCTTGCTGCTGTTTCGCCGCGAGTTCGACCAATACGTCAACCTGCGTCCGGCCAAACTCATGCCCGGTGTGACCGCGCCCGTGGTGCGCAAAGACGGCACACCGCGCCAGCCTGGCGAGATCGACATGGTCATCGTGCGCGAAAACACCGAGGGCGAGTACTCCAGCATCGGCGGGCGCATGTACCCCGGCACCGAGCGCGAGATCGTCATGCAAGAAACCGTGATGTCGCGCATCGGCGTGGACCGCGTCTTGCGCTACGCCTTCGAGACCGCACGCTCACGCCCCAAAAAACACCTGACCAGTGCGACCAAGTCCAACGGCATCGCCATCACCATGCCGTATTGGGACGAGCGTGTGGCTGAGATGGCCAAGCAATACCCGGATGTGAGGGTGGATAAGTTTCACATCGACATCTTGACCGCGCACTTCGTGCAGCGCCCCGACTTCTTTGACGTGGTGGTGGGCAGCAACTTGTTTGGCGACATCTTGAGCGACTTGGGGCCGGCCTGCACCGGCACCATTGGGATTGCGCCCAGCGCCAACCTCAACCCCGATCGCCGCTTCCCGTCTTTGTTTGAGCCTGTCCACGGCTCTGCCCCAGACATCGCAGGCCAAGGCATCGCCAACCCCATCGGTCAAATTTGGTGCGGCGCCATGATGTTGGACTTTTTGGGCCACAGGGCGGCGCACGACGCCATCATGCGGGCCATTGAAACGGTCTTGCAGCCCGGCAGCGGTGCCCCCCGAACACCCGACCTCGGTGGTCGCGCCAGCACTCAAGAGGTGGGGTTGGCCATTGAGCAGGCCTTGCTTGCCAGCTAAAAACCTATGGCAAACCCGCATACGTGTTTGTTCGCTATTTTTTTGCCATTAAAAGCGACTAGAATCAATTTCGTTCGCGCCAAAAGCGTGGCGTTTTTTTTGTGAACCGCGGTTAAGACCGCACTTTTTTCATCACTTCAATAGGGGCTATTTGTGAACAAATCTGAACTCGTCGAACACATCGCTAAGAATGCAGACATCTCCAAAGCTGCTGCTGCTCGGGCCTTGGATTCCACCATCACCGCCATCCGCACCACCTTGAAAAAGGGCGGTACCGTTTCTTTGGTCGGTTTCGGTTCTTTCGCTGTGACCAAGCGCCCCGCTCGCAAGGGTCGTAACCCACGCACCGGCGCCGAGATCAAGATCAAAGCCGCCAAGGTGCCTAAGTTCCGTCCAGGCAAAGGTCTGAAAGACGCGTTGAACTGATCGCTTCTCCGGTGGGGTGCTTAGCTCAGTTGGTAGAGCGGCGCCCTTACAAGGCGTAGGTCGGCGGTTCGACCCCGTCAGCACCCACCACCTTCGAAAAGGCGAACCTCTGTTCGCCTTTTTCGCTTTATTGTTTACAGGCTTGAAGCATGTTTGAATCCATCCGCCAGCACAAAAAGTACCTCATGGGCTTTTTGATGATCTTGATCATTCCGTCGTTCGTGCTCTTTGGCGTGGAGGGCTATTCCAACGCCAACGAAAGCGGCGAAACGGTGGCCACCGTCAACGGTAAAGACATCAAGCAGGCCGAGTGGGATGCGGCGCACCAAGCGCAAATTGAGCGCCTGCAACAAGCCATGCCCACGATCGACATCAAACTGCTCGACACACCTGAAGCCCGCTACGGTGCCCTGGAGACTTTGGTGCAACAGCGTGTCATGGCCGTGGCCGCCCAAGAGCTGCGCATCGTCACCAGCAACCAACGCTTGCAACGCGACTTGCAAAGCAACGAGGTCATTG
>Ga0315907_10000472_pt1 | contig 58184 bp, 34 predicted proteins | sample LakEriMetagenome_3_FD_203525 | JGI IMG/M metagenome (GOLD analysis project Ga0315907, IMG submission 203525) | Freshwater fungal communities from buoy surface, Lake Erie, Ohio, United States - Buoy 12 MA123 | ecosystem: Environmental > Aquatic > Freshwater > Lake > Lake biofilm | place: USA... | reverse complement strand
TACTCCGTCATTAACTAATTTAACTGCGGTAAACATATCTCTTAATTGAGATAATGGAGATAAAGATGAATCAGGTTCATTAAACGCATTTATTAAAAATTGTCTATTTCCGTGACCGAATTTTCCAAGATATAAATTTTGTCTTCTTTGTTGTGGTGTTGGAAATGTTGTTTGTTGGATAATTGTTAATCCACTTGTAAGTAAAATATATGTTTCTGTATCTGATGTTACATATGTTGCCGTATTACCTGTTGAACCAGGGTATATAATAAGTTGAATTGTTGGATTTGCCGGTGCGGTTACGTTATCAATAATCCACCCCTCTACCGCTCCAACATTAAATGTTGTTCCCGATGGAGTAGTAATTGATAATCCACTAAATTGAAACACGCCTGTTGAGCTGTTGTTTGCCGCAAGTATATTGTTTTCTTGAGTCGTAATAATGGTTCCCTCAATCTCGTTTAATATTGTAACTTGTATTTTCCCTGAAGCTGAATTATCTAAAACGTGTCCGACCTCGCATGTTCTACCTGTAAAAGAAAGTTCAGAATAAGACGCAAATGCCCCCGGAACTGTTTGGGATAAATAAACTTGTTCCCCAACTGTAAAACCTGTTAAATTTATATCTCTAACAACACCAAACTCTGTCATAAATCCAAAAGACGAATCTGGAATGTCGTGAGTTGCAATACCTGATATTTGGAATTGTACCGCATCACCTCCAGTACCAACCGCTAAGGAAACTGTTGCGGTACCCGATGTTGCACCTGTAATGTGGAGAGCTTGTCCGTTAGTAATTTGAAAACCTAAATTATTATAAATTCTAATTAAACTTTCTTGACCTAAATTAACCGTAACATCATTATTATTTGTAATTGGTTTATAAGATAAGGCGTTTTCATTTGAGTCAAAATATAATGTTCCTCCCGTTGGTGCCGGTACATTTGGAGTTGTGTCAAAATCAATATTATTAACAGTGAGTGTTCCACCACTCGATAAATTCATCCAAGTAGTGTTGTTTGTTGTAAAATTTAAAGTATTACCTGAACTATAGTATATTCCGTTATTTGCCATTTCTTAAATTATTTGAACCCATCCACTTGTTTTATAAATATACAATCCTTCATTATCTCCATCGGTTACAAAAAGTATAAGACCGACTGGTGTAGAAGTAATTGCATTCCTTTGAGCAATTGTCATTCTTGGAAATAGAACACCTTGACTTGTTGATGCAATTTCTACTATGGCAGCAACATTTGGGTTAGATGTTCCCACTCCAATCGAAGTTCCATTATCATAAATTCCACTATTCCCAAGTCCTGTTGAGCCCGTCCATTTCGATATATAATTTGTTGTACCTGAACCTGATAGTCCTGCCCCTGGCGACGATGTTGTATATGTTACAACTCCGTTAGTATCTGTCACTAAAAATCTTGTTTCACTTGATGGTTGTAAACCTTCAAATCTGACCGGATTTGTTAAAGCAGATACATGAAAAGTATTTGTTATATTGGTTGTATTAATTCCTATTCTTCTATTGTCAAACTCTCCGTAAATTAATGAGTTTGTTCCAATGTGAAGTCTATAATCCGAAGTTTCGTTATAACCAGCATATTTTCCAATTATAATACTGTAGTTAGTTGTTGATGTTTGTCCAGCTTCAGTTCCCAAGAAAATATTATTATTACCATTGTTTTGTTCACCAGCCTTTGTACCAACATAAACATTTCCATCACCATTTGTATTACCTTCACCTGCACTGTATCCTATTGCAACATTTGTTGAACCGGTGTTATTAAGATTCAAAGCATATCCTCCGATTGCAATATTCTGTTGACCTTGGCTATTAGCCAATCCCCCATATCCAATCGAAATTTCTTCAGTGGACGAATTACCTCCAGTCACATTATCCTTTGTTATAAATAAACTTGTACCGTTACTTGAAGCCTTATAGTGAAACCCGCTTATTGTGGTGTCCCCAGTGACTGTAACCCCTTGTTTAATTGTGACCGAACCATCTATTTCAGTTGTACCTGTTACTAATAATCCTGACTCGGCCTTTAATTCAGTAAGAACTGTTACAGGTGAGCACCCACTAATTTGACTAACATAAAGAGTTGGTATACAGTATTGGTCTGAGCTTCCAGGATAGTTTTGGTATGTTGTTGCAGATATTGTAGAAGCAGTAAACCCATCTTGAGAATTTACATCTCCAGTTAAAGTACCACCACTTAATGGTAAAAATCCTGTAGAAGGTCCAGTTACTGGACCCCAATAAGAATAACCCGTACCATCTGTCAATAAAGCGTAACCAACTTGTTCACCAGCCCCTGAATATGTAAAACCTCCTGTAACAGTTAATCCTGATTGGAATATTGGATTGACGGGAATTTGACCCCCAATTCTATATACTACACCAGTTGTTGTATCGGATTGTAATACGTAATTGTAACTATCTTTTATTAACTGGTTTGAAATATCTGACATTATAAAATTTTAAGAAAATTATCTTAACTATAAATAGTAGAATATGTCATATCATCTGTATCCACCCTGCAGCTTTATAAACATACACTCCATCGGGTTCATCTGTTTGGTAAACCATAAGTCCAATTGTTGGAGAAGCAATTGCAAGTCTCTCTGTCTCGGTCATTCTTGGTGGAAGAAATCCTTTGGTTGTTGCACTTAAATCAAGGATTGCACTTGCGTCAGGAGTTACAGTTCCAATACCAACAGATGTTCCATTATCAAATATTTGACTATCTGTAAACCCATCTGATGTTTGATATTTTGGTATTGTATTGGTTGTTCCTGACCCATATAAAAATCCGGGTATTGTTATGGTCCCACCAGATGAATTAAGGTCAAGGTCGCCTGTGTTGATGTTGAAAGTTCCTCCTGTAATTCCGCTTCCACCACCTCCCCCTCCTGTTGTTAGTTTTTTCCAAACCGCAGTTGAACTTGTTTCGCCACTAATACCTTCAACAGTATTTGCAGTCCAACCAGAAATAAAAGCAGCACCAGCTGCGGTGTTTCCCCTAACTATTGTCCCAAAATCAGTAAATGTAACAGTACCTGTAGAAGCCGTTGCCGCTGACCAAAGATTATCATAATTATTGATAACAAATTGATAAATTTGGTCTTCTTCATAAACGTATGCAAGCATACCAAGTTGTTTCCTACCCGATGAAATATTATCACTATTAAGTGTTAATACATCATAAGAATAACTCACCCCGCTACCTTTTACAAAATTTATTGGAATTACATTTCCTGAATATTGAATTAATCCGTAAGTGCTTGGTGGTATGGTATAATATAGGTCAGAAATATTATATAACTGAAATATACCCCCAACACCCAAATTATTGAAATGTGTTCCGTAAAAAACCCCGTTCAGTAAGGAGGGAGCCCCATAAACTTTTTGAGGAGAACTTGGTAAACTATAGTTAAGCTGCGACATATTCTATAATTATCATCCAACCCTACTTCCTTTAAAATAGATTGGTGTTGAATTGTCAATCAAAAAATCCGGTGATGGGAAAGAGGTGTATACGTAGTAATAAGTTCTTGAAATGGAATTTCCAGTATATTGAAAAGCGTTTTGGTAAATTTGTGAACTCATTCTAATCGAAACAAAATTTGTAGGGTCATCATGACTCAAATCAATCTCTATTTGTTTTTTCGGGGTTAAAATACCATCTATTTCCATTATAGTAGCTCCTGTTGGAATCAAAAATGTATACCATGCTGTAGTTATGATAGACGTTTCTCGAGTACCTACTGTGGGAAAATTTGGTTCATAGATTTTATTACCAAAATTATCAACACTATTTCTATTTGGGAAAAATACTGGAAAACTTACAAATCCACCGTAATTAAAAATTGCATCAACATATTTATTCATTTCAAAAGAAAAATCATATTGATTTAAAGATGGATGTACACCATTACCAAAACCATAAAATCCACTACCTTCAGAATTTAAGTAATCACCAATAAGAGTATTACCACTCAAAGGTTCTACCAATATAACAATACCATTTACAGGAGGTAATGTTGGTGTTGGTGTTGACATCGGAGTTGAGGTATTAGTTGGTGTTTGGGTCATTGTTGGTGTAACCGAAGCGGTTGGTGTTGGCGTTTGTTGTGTGGGGGTATTAGTTGGGGTTATTGATAATGTTGGGGTAACTGAGGGTGTGATTGTTGGTGTTGGGGTATTTGTTTCTGTTGTGGTAGGTGTTAAACAAGTATAAGTTTGTTTAAAAACACAATTTTGACTGTCTATAATTTTTATAACTACCGATGGTGCATTATAAAAAGTTTGCGGTGTTGAAAGGGTGATTGCGGGTGGTACCGAGCTTACACCTGAAAGTGTTAAAATACAATTAATTTCATATACATCACAAACATATATGTTATATGGGGGTATCCCGCTTATATTATTTATAGTTATTGTGCTCATTCATTAACATGGAACACTATTTACAGACCTACATTTTATGGTGAAATCTAAAATTACGGTAAATAAAACCGTTTCACCTTTGTAGTATTCAGTATTCCCATCTGACTCTGAAACTATGTTTATTGTATTTTTTATAGGGTCTATTATACAAGTTGTAATATGCGGTATTGTGAGTATTGCGTTTTGTAAGACAGTAGTAAATTCACTAAATTCAGGTATGTTATTAAATGTTGATGTGTTATAAAAAGGGAATTGGTAATCAGTTCCTGCAATGTTTACTTTTAAATAGAATGTACAAGAACTCAAAGAACAACTATCTCCACTAGTCGCAATTTGACTGTACCCTTGGTACATCATATTTTTCAAACTCAATTTTGATGTTGATGAGGATGTCTTATTACCTGAAGTATATTTAAATGAGTGATTTGTACCACTAAGTGGTGTACAAGAAATAGTGGTTGAGACAGAAGTAATACAGTCTGTTTCACCACTTACTGTTAGTGTATATGTACCAGCGGTCAAACCTGTAACATAATAACCTGTTTGTCCATTTACATTATCACTCCACGTAAGAATGAATGGCCCGTCAGATTCCTGAATTAAAGCGGTTATTGTTCCAGCATCCCCTTGCAAACACTCAGTAGTATATAAAAATATAGAATAAGGAGAAGTACCTGTAACAAATTGAGTAAGTTGTTTTGAGCAACCTGTAGTATCTGTTACGGTCACTGTATGAAAACCTGTAGTTAGTCCTGTAAATTGGTAAAAATTTTGTTCTGTAGGAACACTAGTTAATCCATTTGACAAACTGTAAACCCATGTTAATCCAGTTAAATATTGATTAATAATGTCCACTCTTACAACTCCATTGTTGTTAGCACATGTTGACCCTGTAGATGAGAGGCCAATGTCAAAATGAGAATTATTTCCAACAATCAAAGTTTCCGTATAGGTACACGCACTTGCCGTGTCATTAATTGTTAAATTATAAGTACCCCCAATTAACCCATTGAATGTGGTTGAATTAACAAAAATTGTCTGTGATAGACTTGTTGAGTTCCCACTCAAATTCAGATGGTATGGAGGAGTACCTCCTTGTAAATTTACATTAATTGAGCCAAGGGTGTTACAAGATTGTTCAACTGAAGAAGTCGATATAACTGAAAAAGTTTGTGGGGTTAATAAAGAAAAATTTAAACTGGTAGTACAAAGTCCAACATCTGTGACATTTAAAACGTAGTTTCCACTACTTAACCCCGTGAAAGTTACTTCGTTAGATAATAAAATTTGTGAATCGCCGTTACTTAAAAGGTAATAATATGGAGCAGACCCACCACTAATTATTAAGGTAATACTTCCGTTGTTAATCATACAGTTTGGTGATATAACACTATACGTTTGTATCCCTAAAGCACTAGCATTTCCTACTACAGTATTTTTACTTGTTGTACACCCAAAAACATCTGTTACATCAACAGAATATGCCCCCGAGGTTAATCCAGTTTTAAATGATTCACTAGAATTTTCATATACACCTTCCCCCCAATAATAAGTATATGGAGGGGTCCCTGTTACTCCCGTAACATAAATTTGACCATTATCCACTAAACAAGCCGGACTGTTAATTGTATACAAACCAAAATCAAGTTGTGTTGATTCACCTACAAAAATACTATTACTTATACCTTGGCAGTTACCATAATCAACCGCTTCAGCATAATATAGTCCTGATGAGAGGTCTGTAAAAGTATAAATAGAATTAGAGGTAGTTGCCGAATTAACAAGGCCATTTTGATTATAAAGGTAATAATTATTTACAAATATCGTATTTGGGGCATTTAAAGTTATAGTCCCATTACTACTACCGCAAGTAGTTGATTGAAAACTCTGTAGTGATATTGTATTTGCAGAATTTATAAAAATTGTATAATTGATTGGTCCTACAATTGCCCCTGATTGTCCCAAAACATTAAAGGAATATGTTCCTGCAGTTAAACCTGTAACACTATAAGTCGAATTTAAAATAGTTGTAGATGAAAAAGTTGTACCTGATTCAGGAAAAATCCATTGCACGGTAAAAGGTGGTGAAAAAAAATTCTCATTTGTTAGGTACACTGTAAACCCACCACTTCCTGTATTTGAGCAATCCCCAGTTAAGGTATTAATTCCATTATAAAAACTCATTTTTTAACATCCATATATTACGTTTATAAATTTCAATTCGAAATCAACTAATTGAATATCATCACAATCTTGAGATTCTAATATCAAATTATTAGTCGTTGGTTCATAGGTTGCCGAAATAGCCAACGCATTTATTTCATCAGTTAAAAATCCAATACCCTGTAAAATAAATGTATCCCATTGATTACCGTTGATAACTAAATTTGGTGAATTATACGTCTGAGGGTCAGAATAAGTAAGAGTTATTGTTTGATTATTTTTTACAATTATCAAATCAAATCCATATCTTAAAGAAACTACAGATGGTAATCCTGAAGGACAGGACCCTTGTAAAGGAATTTGGTTTATACCCTCTTGTATATTATTAGAATTGTATTGTAAATTCAAAAATATATCAATTGTATTGCATATGTTAGGGGCAAGTCCTCCAACAACTTGTGGTCCACTTATATCGAGATTTACCTGTATACATCCCCTCTGTGGTCTATATACAAATTTTTGTCTGTGAAAAATAGAATTTTCGTATTTAGTCCCTGTGTTCCATATTGTAGTTGCAGGTATAAATTGTTCTACTAATCTAACCCAAAAATCACCTATACCCTCAATGTATTTAATCATTGTTGTATAACTAAAATTATCATTTTCAATACCTACATCATTAAATGATGTTAAGTATCTCCAAAATATAGATTGTAGCGTTGGGTATCCACTTGTTTTACCGTCATAAGCCATTTGTCTATTTCTAACATTAATCATGTTAGTCCAAAAAGTTTGATAAAACTCGAAGAAATCTTTTTGTTGTGGTTTAGGATTTATTACGGTCCAGTCAGTGTTTCCTGTTGTTGGGTACGGGTCACTCAATCCTGTTAATGGTATTGGGTAAGATTTATTTAATGACATATACCAAACATCATATGCCAATGCTTGAGCAGGATTTAAAAACAAATCAACATTTTTAACGTTCATTACGAGTCTGTCGTCAGGAACTATGTAATATGCGTCGTAATTTCCATCACTATTTTTTCTTAAATCATCAATAGAACGAGCCCAAGATTTTTTATTATCAATAGTTCTTAGAAGTTCATACCCTGTATTAAGGAATGGAAAGTTTCTAAATCTTTCAAAATATTTTTCACCATATGTAAATGGTTCTAAAGCTGTTTGTATATTAAAATTTTGACCTGTAAAAGTACTATTAACCGTATCCAATATTTCAGGACTTCTGTGTTGTGGGGTTGATTCAAACCATCCTGAACCTTTTTGGAAATAAAAGTCACTATTAAAAGACGCATTAGTTGGGTATCCATTATCATCTACAGGATAATCATCCCTTATAAGGGGTACATCTTGAATATCCGTTGACGGTGTGTATGCGGTGTAAGGAGCACCATTAAACCTATATACGTTGTTGGGGTCATATACAGGAACATCTGGAGTGTAAGTACCTCCAGTTACGGTAAAAAATAATTCATTAAATCTATCAATACTGAATTTACCATCAACCAAATATACATTTTCATTAAATTCAAGTAGAGCCTCTGGGGCCCCAATATTATTCATCAAAAACTCTACGGCCCTCCTAGTACCTTTTGACCTGAATAAATAACCAGAATTTAAAATTAAATTTCTATAGTATTGATTCTGAAGTTCTTCAAGTGGAAGTGACGTGGACATTCCGTTAAACTGCGAAGAATAAGATGTATATAGTGTACCTAAAAAGGAATCACTTTGTATTGGTGAAATATTAGTCTTCCACCCTAAAGTTTCCGCGAAATTTGTTAAAAGACCAGATGGTACATCATCTTTTATAGTATAATTTACTGAAACCATATGTGATATAGAGTCAACATATTTTTTAGTTTCGTCAAAACTTCTACCATATATTTTTAAAGTTTTATCAACTTTTTGGTCTATGGTGTCAAATTCTTTGAATGAATCCGTCGTATAATATCTTGATATTAAGTTTGTTTCTGTCTCATCAAATCTTTGTCCTACATTATCTAATTTTTCTAAATATTTTATAAAAGATGGAGTTCTAATGTCAATATTCCACTGACCATCCTTTGGCCATGTCGCATATATAGTATTAAAAAATTCAGTTCCATCTTCACCCTCTGACAAGACTTTATATTGTGAAGTGTATTGTGGTACCGAATACCTGTTCAAAAGAAGCTCTTCGACCTCATCCAAGTCCAAATTAAAAACTTCATTAACTGTAAAATCATTAGGTCTGATTATAATTGTTTCATAAACTTCTGTGACTGAATCCCCGAACAAATTTCCAAACGCTGAAAAATATAAATTATCAGCCGTTGTTGAGGTTGATGCTGTTAGGTCTGCGATTGAAAAACTTGAACCTGTAACTTGCACTATATAACTGTTAAAATAGTTTGGTAGATTTCTATATTTAGAAACTTCAAATCCCAAATTACTAAGGTTCAAAGTAGATTGAGTTGTATAATCAATCGAAAATGGGTTTTTAATCGAATCAGTATTAATACTAAAATAAGTTATGTCCTCTAATGAATCGTAGTAAATATTTTGGGCCGTTACTCCTGATGAGTAATTTGGTCTAATTGCGGTTATTTCTAAAGCCGCGGGAAAATAATTTATAATATTTAAAACAGCCGCAGACAGTCTTTTTGTAAGTGGCCCATATGCAACATAATTAGTAACAACTGTTTCATCAAAATTGGGATAAATTTTAAAGTTAACCTTAGAGATTTGTTCCGCTTGAGCGAGTGAACTAATATTCAAATTATCCAAATTTATTGGGTTTGAATAAGTACCTGTTTGAAAACTTCTATTAACTTTTTCAGTTATAGTATTAGTAAAAATAAAATTACCTTGCGTAAGTCCCCCTCCTTGGGTAAGTTGTAACCCAACCAAATTATCCGAAAAAGTACCTTGGCCACTTCCGGTTTGGGGAGGACATGCATACTTACTCATGTTGCAATTATATTTTGGAAGTTCTTACTAAAATCAATATTAGTACCTCTATCTTGTCGAACCTCATACAATAATTCATTGTATTGGTCTCTAATTTCATAGAGGTTGTATTGTTTATAAATGTTATTACTACTATCGTATATGGTATAAACTCCGTCCTCGATTGATTTGGTTTGGTTTCCGTAAAGAGCAATTGCAAGTGTTGAAGCATCGTGTTCAACAATTTCAACTTCAACGACAGTTGGATTAAAAAATGTATTTGTAATTATGACATTTTGATTTGGTGCCCCTATATATGGTATTGCATTTGGTTTATTTGTTGGCGATGAGGCAGGTGTGACGGTGCAAAAAACTAAATTTGTTGCAGCGTCAGTATATCGATATCTAACATTTTTTTGTAGAGTGTTTGTTAAATTTTGAGTTACTGGTTCACAATAAAAATTGGATGTTATAATTCTATAAAAATTTGGTATCTTAGTTCCACTGTCCGTTAAGTACTCAATTCTAAACCCTACTAATCCCTGTTGTACAAATTTATTCCTATATTGTGATGGAACATTTTGTAAGTTAATTACAATACCTTTAGTGTTTGGTGCGGAGGAAAGAACGCCACAATCTTCTATTATAGTTCTTATCTCGGCAGGCCTAAAATAAATTGTGTAAATACCTAATTGATTAAATTGGTCTGAAGGTAAAGTTAAATTATATAGTCCACCTAGTAATTCATTAGGATTACCTCCAGTATCCCCATTATTATAATATGGTCTTAAAAATTCTAGCGAATCCAATCTAGTTAATACAAAGTCAGTTGTTTGGTCCCTTGAGGGGACATAGTGTAAAATTATATCAACATCCTCGGGACTGACATCTGCGGGTCTTACAACGCCATAATTTCCTGTTGCCAATTTATTTTAAATTTAAGTTTATTAAATATCATCATAATTTCTAACATCAAAAAACCCGTAACCGTAATCAGTCAAATCTCCCGTATTAGAAATTTCCCCAATTCTTCTGAAGTCTTCAACTCCCGAGTTTTTACCTCTTTCAATAAATACATAAGTTTGTATTTCTGGTTGAGTAATGACGTTCATTAAATATTCGTATTTTGTCATCGCAGATGCAACTATATTATCTGTTGTGAGACCATATGAGTAAGAATAAAATATTGACGTTCCTCCTGAAAAGTCCACGTATAATACATCGTTAATAGTGTATGCGGTAAATTGTTCACTTTGTGAATTTGTAAATCCAGTTGTACCATCTTCTAAAGTTACAATTCGACCATCAACAAGTTGATTCGGTCCATATTGAATCAATTCATTAATTCTTGAAGAGGTTTGACCTGATATTATAAAAGGTACAGATGTAAAATTAGAGCTAACTTGTCCCGCAATTGTATTGTCAGCATCAAAAAAATAATTATATAATTGTAATGTTGGAGTACCTGACCAAGAACCATTATTTGTAATAAATCCCACCTCACCATTTGGATTAGTATAAACCGAAGTTGTAAATGGAATTGTGATTATTTTTATCGTTGTAAAATTACCAAAATCATTAACCCCATTAAAACTAACGGAATAATTTCCGTCTATTAAATAATCATGACAAATAGAGAGTGTAACATTCTCAATTGGTGAACCGTCTCCCCAATCTACAGTATATTCCATCCCATTTAAAAAAGTTTTATTTGGTGTTGTGTTATAAAGACATACTTGATTATTATTAACACCAACTACTAATAAAAAATTTATATTGTTATCACATTGTGATATATAACCATCAAAAGGGGAATAATACCCTATGTCCTCGAAATTTTGTTTTAATAAAACAGGAATGGATAAATCAATTAATTGTGAAGAATTAGGTTGTATTATTGTAAGATTTACACTAATACCTATTGGTATTATAGATGTAACATTTACTGATTCAACAGGTATCCTTAAAGATTGCATTACACCTACATCACTTGTGGGTAGTGTAGTTCTGAACTGATATAATTCTCCTGAATCAGTAGTTATATTAATTAGCGAACCAATTTTAATATTTAACACATAACTTTTCCAGTTATATCCTGAACTATCGAAGTCATTGATGAAAATATTTGTAGTATTAGGTCCCAATGGAGATAAAATACTAGCCCCTCCCAAATTACCTTGTAAATTACCTGAAGTACCAATATTCCAATTACCTAAATCAGTAGTTCCGGCTGATAACACATAAGATAACCCACTATAATATCCAAAACTAACACCACTATAACTTTCAGGTGTGAGGTCATTTCGTAAAACTTCGGGTGATATTTTAATTTTAAAAACTTCCATTAAGTATTTGGATTTAAATATTCATACCATTCTAAAGTTTGGATGATATCATCATTTATAAAATTACTAAACCAATAATAAAAATTGCTATAATCAAAATGTAATTGATAATAAAATAGTTCATTTGGTAATCTATTTTCATTTCCAACATAATTGGATTGGGGTTCTCTAGTAAAAACCGTATAGGTTCCGGTATTTCCGTTAAAAAATTTAGCCCTCATATATAATTCATCCAACCCAATTAAATCTCTGTCTTGGTACCAATGTATAAAATACCCCTTTTGGTCTCCTATATGGTCCAAATTAATTTCAGGTTTGACTAAATAATTCAGTCCTTGACTTATTTGTGTAGTACAACTACACTCGGTTCCCAAAAAATTAAAAACCCAAGGAAGGATTTCAAACGGAAAAGAAGTCCCGTTTATTGGTAATATAAGGGTTTGTTCACCCAATGCCGGAAAACTATACGTGAAACGTGCGGTGGATGGTTCTACCGAACAAAAATCTATTGTTTGACCCAAGGAAATCTCATATATAACTAAATCCCCACAGCAATTGGTGAACTCTAAACTTCCCGCAAATGGCGAATAAAATCGATATAAATTACATTCAGCCTGTTGTCCCAATACAGATAAATCCGCAATACTTTGATTAGTTCTCAATATTATTGTTAAATAAATTTTTTGAGTTAGAGGGTCTGGACTATCGTATAAATCTAATTTGAAAAAAGATTTTTTGAATGGGTTTGAGTAATATAAAACTTGGTTTTCTGTGAATTTTGGTAAATATGAATTTACCCATTGAGCGGTTGAAGCACTATAGAAATTAAATTCATAAATTTGATTAGTAATTGATAAACTAATTGGTCTTCTTGAGAACCTCACAAGTTCGTAGTTTGTGGGCTCCCCGATTACCTCTCTTATAATATTTTCCTCCTCTTGAATTATAGCTCCCTCTCTGTCATATAGGTCCCAATTCATGGATAAAGGAAAAGTAATTTCCTTTATGGGCGTTGAATTCAGTATTTTAATTTTATTCACATCCATCTATAATTGGTGGTTGTACGACTCCTTCGGTTGATACATTTGTTCCCTCGGGTATAACTCTAAAAACAAAATTTCCATAAGGATAATGTTTATTATTCATAAAAGGATAAGTGACCCCATTACCATCAGAATCAACATAACCATAAGGATAAATATCTCTCCATATTAACGTATCATTTTTACTCGAATAAAATGCATAATCGGGAACATCAACAGTATTTGATGGATTACCTTCTTCAATGTAGTCAGAATATACCGCAATCTTCACTCCAAAATGTGGATTATAATAATATCCAAATGGATTTTCAATACCAGTACCTATGTTAAAAATTGCGTCATTATGAACAAATTTATGATAATATTCAGATAAAACTGTTTCGGTTTGGTCAATATCATTCCATTCACATATTGGTCCATTTATAATATTGTTAACAAAATAAAAATTATTGTAGTAAAAAGTTAAACCATTAATAGAGTAATTGTTGACAGATAAATTAACGTCAGAATTGGCATTACTTCTCTCCCACCAAAAATTTGTAGTTGACGTTATATTAAAAGACCATCCTTCCTTCAAAGCATTACCTTGGGGTGTTGGCGGATTAAAATACCCAAAAAATCCTCTATTTACAACTGTAAAAAATATTTCGGTAACAGGTCTATTCAAATTATCCCTTAAACCTGCAAGATTAATTGTTGGATTAAATGATAAGTTATATGACTGTGAGTCCTCTAAAACCGCAACTCTTGATAAATTATTTGGGGTTAGGGATGCTGTTTGATATTTTCTTCTAGTATTAAATGCATTTTTTTCAAATCCTGCATTTGTTAATACAGAATCGAAGGGATTGGTAAGAATTCTATGTTGTCTTATATAATATCTAGATTCTGATTCTATAGGATTATCGTTATCAACAATTCTCTTAAATGTTCCTTTTTTTCCATTTGTAAATGAGAGCCCAATATTTTGTATATATCCAACATCTAATATGTTAAAAATAAATTTTTCCGAATCAAATTGTCCGTTACCTAAACTATATACCTCAAAAGTTTCTCTACCGACCACCGGTGAAAATGTGGTGTCGACAACAACTATATTATTAAATCTAACATATTCTCCAGCAGTCAAATTATGTGGTATTGGACTTCTTACTTGCCAATAATATTTTCCATCGGACAAAACCCTATTAATAACAAATGGAATACCGTCAGACAAAACCCAATTGAAGATTGGTCCTCCGTCATTAAAATCATAACTTAAAGTTTTTGAATCAAGATTGTTATAGGGTACACTCAAATAATGAGACCAATTATAGGTTGTGGAGAGTCTTGGTTGTCCATCAATATGATAACCAAATCCAGTTGTATACCCTTCAACGTTTAAATCATTTCTGATGAATGAAAATTCACTATACTGCAATTGTCCGGGCCAAGCAATTATCGTGTCAGACTGTACTTGTGTTAATTTAGTTTCTACTTCATTTACATAATATAAATTATAATTTATAGGCGGATATGGTGTCCCTGTTGAGTCGTATTGGGCAACTCCGCTGTAGGCATTAGAAAATATAAATTGAAACTTACAGGAAGGTTGGAATAAAGTCGACTTTTGTCTTTCAGTTTCGAATACTTGCGCTAAATTTATAGAAATCTGCCTTTCATATTCATCAGACTCTTTACTTGTTACCGAGAGTGGTATGTTAACCTGAATGGTTTTCTCGGGTGCTTGGGCAAATCTAGCCCCTCCCTTCAAGAATTTTATGTTACCTAAATCACTCATTTACAAAGTTTGTGTCAACATATTTAGTTATAAATCTATCCATAGCGCTCGCTCCTCGTATTAATCCGAAATAAAAGTGAAATGGAGCACCAAAGACATAGTTTCTTACAAACCCGCTCGGACTTGTTGTTTCAAATTCACCCGTTGCATTATCAATATTATATATATACCCTTTATAATTAAAACTATTATTACCATTTGGTCTGAAATATCTAGATGCTGGATTTAGTCTATCAAGTGATTGGTAACCATATGGATAATAATTTGAGGTAATTGTATTAAAATTGTTATTTTGTGCTGCGAATATGTTTGGGAGTGGGTCACCCAATGATTGATTAGTTCTCCATTGATAGAAAGGAACTACTTGGGTTCTCACTAAAATATTAGTCGTGTCCGCACTACCCAAAGGTACTGTTGCGGTGGGATTCCAAAGTGTTCTTCTCGGTGTAACATAATCCCTTTGTTGATTATTTCCACTAAAAAATACACCATAATATGGATATCCGTTATCATCTTCAATTGCAAAATAAATAGAATTTTGTCCATAATTTTCAGGTGTATATTCCAAAACTCCGAATTCAGAATTAATCGATATTAGTTGTGAATAGTCACCATCTATTTGTGCGGGTAGTAATCCGCCAAAAAATAGTTCTCCTTCCGGATTAATATTAGTACTGTACCATCTTTGATTACCAAAAAATGCAGCAATAGATGGGTCATCACTTCCACTTTCATTACCTGTGTCATCATCAACATTACCAGTTGGGAAAAGAATTTGAATAAACTTGGTATTAACTAATCGACTAAGGACAAATAAATTTTGTAAAGTAGTAATATCTTTAAAACTTGTGGTCGGTATAACATCCGCAATATATCCGTCGTATTCATCCGAGAAGACTATTTCTTGTATAAACCTATTTTTTGGTCCCATGTCTAAAATAGTTGTTGGGAATAACAAATTTTTTGTATTTCCATATCTATTAGGTGCATTATCATCAATAAGAGTCAAATTATATTTAGCTTTACCTACAAAATCAGTCCCATTCCATGGGCTCGACCTATAATAGTAATTTTTCAGAGGACTGTGAAAATATATTGTATTTTTACAATATTCTCTATTTGGTTGATTGTTGGAGTCAAATATTGTTGCATTTTGAAATGAAAAAGCATATAAAGTACCATTTATCCAGTTGTTGGAAAAGGTATGTGAGAATATATCGAAGCATTGTGCAAAAGTTAATTTAAGTCTTTGGGTCCATTCAACAACACTTCTAATATCATTATATTTTTTTACAGGTTCAAACTCATTTGCATCAATGGTTCGATTAAATAAAGAAGCAAATGTTTTAGATACTAAATTATAACATCCAGTCCCTCTTTTAAACCAAACGTAGTCAGGCCCTGAGTTAGCATTTAGTCGACTATAAGGTGATGGATTATTATCTCCAAAATTATGTATAAAGGGAATTCCGGTGCCGTCAACACCATAACTGTTTAAGTCAACGGCATCTCTACAATTCACAAGTGAATTGGCAACTTGATTATAATTCCCATTAGGCATTAAGTCCGAAATATTACTATCTGTTGGGAAAACTAAGGCAACCTCTCCTCCACCTATTTGTTCAACTTCACATTCTTCAATTAAATATACTTTAAATCCACTATTTTGTCCTAAAATATAAGCGTTACCATTTTCATCCGTTTGTAAATAATCCGATGAGGGTAATCTGTCGGTTCTAAAAACTATCCTTGATGGATTAGACATTGTAATTTCATGTTGGGGATTGACATACCAATTTTCTTGTGAAACTCCTGCAGGTGGTGGTACGTTTTCAGGGAATGCGGCATAAACTGGAGAAACGTACAATCCCCTATTATTTGACCCAAAATACAAACCTTCATCATCATAGAAATATGAACTAATTCCTTCTGGTGAAATTCTGGGTTCGGCAATGGAAAATGCAATGGTTCTTTGTTGAGCTAAAATACCTGAGGAAAGTCCTCCACCTTGCATACATTGTTCATAATTATAATTACAATTTAAATCTCTTCTCAATCCTTGAGACCTAACTTTGAGTCTAATAGAAAAGAAGCTTCCTCCTTCTACGTATTCTCTTCCCCAATATCCACTTGCATTATTTACTAAATAATTCGGAACTACTTTATGGTATCTAACTGCGCCCGCTAAACAAGTGCTGGTATCCGGGTCATCCCATTCATACTCCCCATCATCGAATGAACCAGACCCATCTAAACAACAAAGTCCTTGGGGACCAAAATTAGCTTGTCCTGCAATATCAAAATTTGGGGCAGTTCCTACCATAAGTCCTCCTCCGGCGGTAGGTCCCGTTGAGATGCTGCATGGTATTTTAAATTGATAACTATATTTTCCATCGGTTCCAATTCCTTGTATATCCCACTTATTTCTTGCTCGTTCTTTAACTAAAAATTTTGTAAATCCATTTTTCAAGTTAGAAGTTACAACTCCTTCGTTGAACCATCCTGGACTTACAGCATCCATATCAAGGGCGTCGGCAGAATTTAAATTAGGGTATATTAAAGTTGGCTCAAAATTAACCCATGAAGTTGCATAAGTTTTTGTGTATTTATCGAGTGCCGAGTAGAAATTTGGCATCGTTGTTTTCCATGACCCATCAAAATTATTACCAGGAGCGTTATATGTGAAAACATAACTTGGAAAAAATATGTTTGACCATCTAGTTGAGGGATTTGGTTCGTTATTTTGTACCTCATTATGATATGGTAATTGAAGTCCGTGTGGATTTGTAGTGGTCCAAGATTCACCATCCACTTGCCCACCTGGTTGGATTGGTATATTCATTCTAAAAAATCCTTCTACTCTCCATGTTGGTGCGTTTTCTGGACTTCCGGCAGATATATTTTGTCCACTAGTATCAGGGTCAACACCTGCTGCAAGTCCAGTTTTCTCACAGGTAAGTTGGTCCCATGGATTCTTACAACCAAAATACCTTCTTAAATCAAATCCCATTTTGATTTTAGGTGAGTTCGGGTCAACTCCTCTTTGTATAAAAACAACTTTCAATCTTCTTCTATTATTATATGACCTCCAAGCATCTAAAGTATATGAGTTAGCAGTCGTTTCTCTTCCGCAAGCGTTACAATAAACTAAAGGTGTTGAGCCGTCAGAGTCTATCTGTGTGGTTTGATAAAAAACTTGATAAACACTTATTGCGTTGTGGTAAATAGGGTCAGCCTCCTCTTCAGGTAGTTGGAATATTGTTTCAGGTTTACCCCAATGTAATTGAGTCTTCCCTCTATTAGTTCTCAAAAATCTAAATGGTAAGGAAAATCTATAGTCACCTCTAATTTTACCAAACTCATTATTGTAAACCCCATCGGAATCGTACAGATTTACATTCCCCCCAACATCACTTGCCGGATTTGTAAGATTTAGGTAATCAGCTAGTGACATCTCATGGATTACTTGGAAATACTCAATATCAGAAGGATAACAAGTGGTCCCAGTTGCAATGTAATTACTATTTCTAATTTTATATGTTTGTGTTAGTTTCGGGGGTCTTGATGTGTCAGCAAATTTTGGATTTGCATATGTTACAGTTACATTTGTTGGATAAGTATAAATTCCATCAGTTACATTCCTATTTGGGTCTGAGGATTGGTCAGGATTTTGGAACGTATATAATCCTCCTTTTTGAAGTGTGGAACCACTATCTACTACCATAACAATTAAATTGTCAAAATGTGATTTAAAATCTCCATATATATCAGCGTTCGCTGGTGAGTTCAGATTTTCAGTAAAATCTATACCCCAACTAACTTTAACCTGATTCCAACCCGTGTTTCCCGGACTTAAAGTGTCGACAGCGTCCAAGATATAACTTGGTTGGCCTCCAACTGTATTTCCAACAACACCCGTACCATATCTTTCATATAGTTCTTCTCTTGAACCTGGAATGTAGGAATCAATTCTATCGAAGAATGCAGGTGTATAAACATTATTAACATTACTTTGCTGGGTATTATCATTTGAGTTAATTGCTACAGGATTAAACGGGGTATTAGTAAAAAGTTGATTAATATTTGCAGGTATCCAAGCTGAAACCATGTTATCAAAATATTTCGCCTTTGTATTAAATAAATTTAACCTTTCCGCTAATGTTAAATCTAAAGAAAATATATCTCTTTGGATTCCTCCGTATACTTCATTAGGATAAAAGTCTTGGGTATTGGTAAAAACGGGTAATCTTTTCCAATGATTAGATTGGTTCAAATATCCTTCTTGATATACCCCGTTCCATCCGGCAAGTATAGTTCTAAGTCTTCCTTGGAGCGGGTCGTCAGTATACTGTGTGGGATTGTTCTGATTGTTTGATAATAAAGGATAAACAATTGATGTTGGAGTATAATCGCTGCTAGTTGCAAAATTAGCAAATTCACTTGTATTACCCTCTAAAATTTGATTAATAGAATTGTTAATCGCATTTGCCAACTCACTTGGATTCTCCGGAATTACCTCAATATTACACCTACATCTTTCACATCCTTCTTCAGTGTTAAGAAATAATGGTAGAGCTATGTTTTTAAAAGGGTTTTCAGGGAATGGAGGCCATCCAGTATCTTCTGGACAACTTAAATTTGCACCCAGCGTATTAACAAAATTACATATTTTAGCAATAACTGTAGTTATTCCTTGTACAAACACAATAATCGCCCCAACTGGTAACCACATGAATGCCAAAATGTGCATCATTAATGTTAAAGGTATAAAAACAAATTTTAAAATTGAAATTACAAAACTAAAAAGTATAAAAAGTATGTCGTATCTATAGTGAGCATCGTTTGTGGGGAATGGATAATAATCTCCCTCACATTTATTATCTGTTATGTGTTTTATCTGTATTGTCTTTGAGGGAAATATACCTCCGCTATATCTGTCAATTAATTGTGAAACTGTGTAGACTTTGTTGTATTGGAACTCATAAAATCTGTCTTCACAGTTTATGGCCTCTTGAATCATATCATCTGTTCCATAATCAACCCAACTTAGACTAAATGCATAGGATGACTGTAGTTGGAACTGTCCAACATTTAATCGACTAAATCTTATTGACCCATCTCCACTGCCCGCATCTATTAAGGAATAGCTTATTTGAACTAAACTTCCAACTAATTGGGGCATAGGAATTATTTGTTGGTATTCAGGCCTTTCAACTCCATCTACCAAAACGGTGTATAATGAAACGTTAGAAGAACTTTCGAAACCATAATAAGTTGTGGTAGAGGGGGCTAAATTTATTATATTTGTATTATTATCTAAAGATGGTACAAAATCAGGAATAGATGTTGATAATGCTGGGTCATCAGCATCACTTAGACTTTCCGGACTTGTCCACCCGTATTCTTTAATGTTGGGTACTAAAAAATAAGCCCTTCTATTTTCCTCATTTAATAAAGTTGTTTGTTGCCATTTGATTTTAAATCGATATCTCCCCCTTATAGGAACGCCAACACTTCCGTCAGGTGATATTCTCCTATTTCCACTTTCATCAGTATATATGTAGTCCAAATTCATGGGTAGTTCAACGAGCCACGCCCCATTACTATCTATAAGTTTACCATCATTTTCTAATTTGTGTTCCTCAAGAACCGGTCTTCCATCTTCATCTGTAAAAATAGTTTGTCGTATACATTCAATTTGGCCAGGACCTGTAACCAAATCACATAACCACCCTTGCTTACCAGGTACTTTACAATTTTTTTTAAGTTTTTTTCTATTGTTACTTGATATGAGTGACCCCATAAAAACAGCGGTAGGTTTAAATTCAATTGCCGCCTCACTCGTAAGGTCAAAATCCGCTCTTACAATATAATAATCACATATATCTTTTTCACCATAAAATGGTGCAACTTGGACTGTTTTGGTTAGTGTTATAATTTGTGGAAGTTCAGAATAGTTTTCTGAAAATTTAAATGTGGTTCCATTAACTTGACTTTCAGTAGCCCTACCCATTCTGATTAAATCTTGAGGAGTTAAAGAAAACTCACCAATATCAGATAAATCCACTTGCATAAAAATTTCGTATTCCCCAACAGGGACTCCGAAAATCATAAAGTCACCAGCGTCATTTGTTTTAGCTGTGAATTTGTAATACTTATCATAAACCTCAACTACGGCAGGATTTGTTAACGCATCAATTCTATCAGGAAACGTCCCCACAGGTACGTGGCCTGTGTAAGATTTTACGTATGGTAATAAATTATACTTATAACCATCCTCATTAAAGTCCGCAAAACTTTTATATGGATAAAGTGTTGATATTATTGGATTTTCTTCATCCTCGGGTTGGATTGGTATAAAGACAGAAACCCTGGCGTTTTGTATTCCCAATCCTCTGTTTGCAAAAACTCTTCCACATATTACTCCAAAATCAGCACAATTTCTAGTATAGACATCATTTGGAAATATCGATAAGGATAAAATTTCAAGTGTATCAAATTCTTGGTCTAATTTTATTGGTATAACTTTATCTTCACCTAAGGAAGTTCTTACTCTATACGAATTGGGCATAACTATTTTTTTAATAAATAGTTTATGTCATTTTTTAAAAAAATAAATGATTAAGAGAAATTAACTGTAGATAGATTCTTAACTCTAATTTGTATATCTTTATTTGGAAACCTTACTTGGTAGATTTGCTGTGGTTCGGCAAAAATTGTTTCGTCAATAAGTTCAATTTGTTTTGTTGCGGGGTCTAAATATATTTGTGATGTTTCCAAAGAAGAATATTGGCCTCCAACTCTGTTAAAAACTAATATATCAGTAACCGCAATTACACCATTCTCACTCTGTATTAATCTTCTAATTTCAGAAACATTTACGTTTTGACCCATTTCTCTATTAATTGGGTCCATATAATTCGAAACCGCACTTATAATATTTGATATAACAACACCCTGATTTTGTTTACCGTCCAAAGCCACAGATATATCAAAACTCAAATCTATCACGTTTGCCGAGGTAACAAAAATATAATCATTTATCATTCTAAAATTTGACAAATAATTAGCAATATTGTTTATTAAAGTATTTGAAACTGTTGAGGTTAGTCTTCCTGTAGAATCATAAGAGACTATATTGATTTTGATTTTGTTATCTTCTTCAGTAATTGCAACCTTTGCCGGTGCTCCAAAAGTAGATGGCATTTTTCTTATCAAAGCCTCGTAATCATTAATTGTAACCGCCCTGTTTTGAGCAGAAAAATTAAATGTGACATAATTTCTAACTTCTTCTGTTGTGGGATATCCGGCGCCTCCAACAGCCGCGGTTGTATTAGTACAAGATAGTGAATTAACAACACTTGTGTTAATGTTTGTTGAGGGTCCATTTACCGCAAAATTTACAACACCGATATTATTAATTACATTTACACCAATGTTAGATGACAACCCTCCTCCTATTCTATATTGCACAAATAATGTTGAATTGGATTTTAAAACTGACCCTAGTGAAAAATTATTTTGATATTTAGACAAATCGAGAGGTTGTCCATTTCTAGCAAATTCTCTAAGTAATTCATCAGTAGACGTATTACCTCCTCCAAAAGTAATTTTTAGATAACCTTCAGGAGTGTATTCTGTTATAAATCTAGTATTAGTTTGTAAATATCTACCAACCTTTATACCAGGAGTGTCTGATGTTTTTGTTGGGTCTTCAATAAAAATTCTATCCTCAGCTAATGCTTGCACTTCATACCACCTATTAGAAACCCCTAAAAATTCACTAGCGCTTGGTACATTAGTATATGCAGTACCATCTTTTAGTAACACACTTGTTACTCCTAAAACATTTCTCTCAGGCAGAAAAAGTTCAAAAAATGGTCTTGATTCTACATCTGTAATTGTTTTTTTAAATACTTTAGTTATTCCATTTACAACCGCCTCTCTTTTTACAATTGTATAATTTATAATAAGGTTATTTGAGTCAAAGTTTGGTATAACCAATCTATTTACAAATCCTGAACTGTCAAAATCAGAAGCAAAATTGCAGTCGTTAGCCAGTTCAAAAACTTGTCCCGCACCTTGTACTTGGCTACCTCTTCTCAAAATACCACAATATCTTAAATCTTCCTTATCTCCAAAAGCTGGTACAGTTATAGAAAATTCAACTAACGCAACTGAAGGTCTTTGTCCTGGTATTTTAAGTCCATAAGTTCTGGCAATATTAAAAACAGATGACCTTTCTTGAGCAAACTGAAGTACTGTTTCTTGGAGACTTCTATCTATATGATAATGTAGATTGTCAGTTACTGCAGCATTCAAATCCATAAACACGCTAAAAATAGCTGCGTCATTAAAATTTTGTACGATGTCAGGATAATAACTTTTTGTAAAATTTACTAATTCCTGTCTTATATTTACAAAATCTCTAGTAGTATATGAAATTTGTTTGTTTGCCATTTTATATATTAATAATTATGAAGTCAGGTGAATTAAATACTCCTGATGTAATATTATAGTCTATTCTGACTTTAGCGGTATATTCAATACTTGCTCTGCCAGGTAAAGAAAATGTATTTGTTTCTATATTACCAGCAGTAGTAGGAGCACTTGTAAATTCCTCTTCGCTAGCCGCAGTTACAGAAATACTATTAACCTGTAGATTTGGAATAAATGTTTCAATTGAATCCCTTATCTCAGCCTCAATTTGATTAAATGTGGGTCCGTCTAATGGTTCAAATATATATTCATATAGTCTTGTACCGAACTCAGGTAAAAAATATCTACTTCCTTTTCTAGTTAATAGCAAATGAATAAGATTACTCCTAATCTCCTCTGTGTCAAAATCAGTAGTGTCTAAGTACTTACCATCAAATGAATCTCTGAAAGGAAACGTTACACCATATGTTTTACCATTTGCCATATCATATAAATATGGAACTATTCAATTTCATTAAGGTCATAGTAATAACAATCTCCATTATCGGCAACCCATCTGTCAGATAATGTTTCAACTGAAGGTAATTCTGTATCAACTTTAATTGATTTTGGTTCAATAGGAAATTTATTTGTAATCCAATTAGAGTCTCTCCAATAAATTCTATTGTTTGGTTGACATAATAAATAACCGTCATCGGCAATTAATATGTGACCGCACTTATAATCTGACGGTTCATCAGAATATGAATTTTTGTACCAATCAACTGTCATTAAATAAGTCGCCCAAATTTTTGTCCCATCTCTTAAAACAACTTCACATCTTTTTTCATATAGATAATCAAAAATTTTAACAGTAACATTTTCAGAAAAACAGTCCCATAATTGTTTAAAATAAAAAGGAATGTCCTTTGTTGGTTCATTCATAAAAATTTCAGATATTGGAACTCTTGACCTTAACATTCCATAATCTGTCATTATGTGAAATGTTAATATTTTTCCCGCAACTGACTGTATACCAAAAGCATATGCTTTATGAAATTTATTATCATCTTCAGGATTTTTTGTAAAATGTGAAACCCTAACTAAACATTTAAATAAATCTATATTTTCGTTTAATACTGACATAGTTATAAATTTAAAATCCCGATTTCTCGGGATTTATTTTTATGATGAACATCCAAAACAATCAAATTCGCTATTCTCAGGTTTTGGTGGTAGGTTCATTGATGAATAATCAACCTTTGGTGGTTCGGGTGTAACATTTGGTTTTTTAATTTTTGATATGTCAACTGCCAAGTGTTTTGCCCCCGTTGAAATTGCCTTTGTTCTAACATAGTAACAAAGTGTCTTTAGTCCCTTTTCCCAACCATAGAAGTGAGATGATGAAATCTTTGACAGTGTTGGATTACCCATATAGATATTCATTGACTGAGATTGGTCGATAAATGGTGCTCTATCAGCCGCCATTTCAATCAATTCTTTCTGAGAAATTTCCCATATTGTTCTATACTTTGGAATCAAGTGTTCAATTCTTTTAACCTTCTTATTATAGTTCCTATCTTCAGGGTCAAGATAATTGTTGAAGTTAATGCCCTGAACTGAACCTTCATTTAGAATAATTTCGTTCTTTAGGTCTTCGCCCCAAATTCCAATCTTTTCAAAATCGTTAATCAAATACTTGTTAACAATCATAATCTCTCCTCCAACAACTCTTCTGTTAAAGATTGCCGAGTGGGCTGGTTCTGTCATTTCATATGAACCTGTAATCTTAGCCGAAGAAGCCACTGGCATTTGAGCGGTAAACAATGAGTTACATACACCATAGTCCTTAACTTCTTCTTTTAATGAAGTCCAATTCCATCTACCTGATAAGTTATCTTCATTAAGTCCCCACATATCAAATTGGAAATCTCCTTTAGACATTGGTGAGTCGTTGAAATAACTATATGGTTCATATTCACCTGACTTACATAATGTGCAACTTTCAGTTACTGCTGCAAAATAAATTGTTTCAAATATTTCTTTATTCAGTTTGCGAGCCTCCTCTGATGTAAAAATATAATCCATCAAATAGAATACATCGGCAAGTCCTTGAGTTCCAATCGCAATTGCTCTTTGTTCGAGTCCACCCTTTCTACCTTTCTCGGTTGAGTAGTTGTTAATGTCAACAACTTTGTTAAGGGCTCTTACAACCTTACGAGTTTCATTATATAGTAGTTGGTGGTCAAACGCTCCATCTTTAATGAAGTTTTTCAACACCATAGATGACAGAGTACAAATTGCCGTTGTATTCTCATCAGTGTATTGGTAAATCTCATTACAAAGGTTAGATTGTTTAATTACACCAATGTTTTGATGATTTGTTTTTCTGTTTGCGCTGTCTTTTGCACAAAGATAAGGAACGCCAGTTTCAATTTGGGATTCAATAATCTTGTTCCAAATTTCTTGAGCCTTAACCTTTTTTCCGATTCCGAGTGATATCGCTTTATTATAGTTTTCCTCGTATTCGTCTCCAAAACATTCTTGAAGCGCCTTCACTCCGGCCTTCTTAATATCGTTAGGACAAAACAAATACCAATCATCATTACTTCTAACAGCATTCATAAAGTTGTCAGGAATCCAAAGAGCGGTGAACAAATCTCTTGCTCTAAGTTCTTCAGCACCTGTATTCTTTTTAATATCAAGTAGGTCAAAGATGTCTTTGTGCCAAGGTTCCAAGTAAATTGCCGCAGAACCAGGACGACGACCTTGTTGGTTAAAGAATCTAAGTGACTCATTAACAATCTTCAAATATTTCAAAAGTCCACCGGCAAATCCACCTGAGGATGTAATACGACTTTCCTTACTACGAATATTTGACATAGATAGTCCAATACCTGCAGCATCTGATGAGTATGTAGAAATATCTCTCATAGTATTCAAAAGACCTTCGCGAGAATCAGCATCATTGTAATGTAATACACAAGAAGCAAGTTGTGGAATTTTTGTACCAGCGTTAATCATAATTGGTGTTGCTGGTGAAATAAGTTGACTTGATAACGACTTGTAATATTCAACCGCTTGCTCAAATGATTTAGTTACCCAAATAGCCACACGCATATACATATGCTGAGGTCTTTCAATTGTTTTACCTGTTGGTAATTTCAAAAGATACATCTCTTGTAATGAGCGCCAAGCAAAGTAGTCAAAGTTATAATCATTATCGTGATTAATTACTTCATCGATATTACTCGGTCCGTAAGTATTAATCATATTAATGAACTCATCATTTACAATTCCTTCATTATAAAGGGTCATCATAGTATTAGAGAAACTTGGGTCAGTCTCTTTATGATAAGCTGAAATCGCTACAGATGATGCAAGTCGTGAGTAATCGTGGTGACTACCCGTAAATGCCGCAGCAATCTCGTAGATTAACTTATCAAGTTCTTTTGTTGTAATCTCCCCTTCAGTTGGGACTGAAGTTATTACCTTAATAAAAATCTCATCAGAATTAATGTTGAGTCCTTTAGCAGCTCTTTTAATTCTATTATATATTTTCTGTGGGTTGAAAGACGCATCTTCCCCACTACGTTTTTTTATTTTTAGTGACATCATAGTTTAAAAAGATAATCAATTAAAAGTCATCCGTAAAGGAGAGGGTTTCATTAAGTTTTGCTTTCTGATACTCAACAGTCCTTGACTCAAAGAAATTACCCTTTGTTTCAACTGCGATTTGTTCCATAAATTTAAATGGTTGTTCAACATTAAATTGTTTTTTACATCCAAATTTAACAAGGAGTCCATCAACAACAAACTCAAGGTATTGTTTCATCAAATTAGAATTCATTCCAATAAGAGAAACTGGAAGAGACTCTGTAATAAATTCTTTCTCAATTTCAAGTGCTGACAATAGAATTTCTTTAATTCTCTTTTCACTTGGTTTGTTTTCTATATGGTTATTCAAAAGGTGAATTGCAAAGTCACAGTGTAGGTTTTCATCTTTGAATATTAGTGAATTTGCATTACACAAACCTTGCATAATACCTCTTGATTTTAACCAAAAGATTGAACAGAATGAACCTGAAAAGAAGATACCTTCTACTGCCGCAAATGCCACAAGTCTTTCTTGGAAAGATGCGTTTGTAATCCAATCAAGAGCCCACTTAGCTTTCTTCTGAACGGCCGGCAATCTATCAATTGCGTGGAAACATTCGTCCTTCTCATTTGGGTTTGAGACATAAGTGTCAATCAAAAGTGAATACATTAGACTATGGATATTCTCCATTGCAAGTTGCATTCCGTAAAAGAATTTTGCCTCGGGGTATTGTACTTCACGGTAGAAGTTTTCGGCCAAATTTTCGTTAACGATTCCATCTGATGCCGCAAAAAACGACAATACATTCTTAACAAAGTATTGTTCATTCTCTGAAAGGTTCTCCCAATCACGAATGTCACCCGACAAATCCACCTCTTCTGCCGTCCAAAATGCGGCTTGGTGCATCTTATAATATTCCCATATGTCGTTGTGTTCAATCGGAAAGATAACGAAACGATTTGGATTTTCTACCAATATTTTTTCCATAATAAGTAATCTTGTTTTTTAATAATTATACTGTTTGTTGTTTCTTTCTATCTAGAATTTCACGAATTCTATCTCTATTTTTCTGTTCCTTGTTTTCTTCAAACCCGAGCATTGTCATTGAACTTTCTGTATCAATTAAAAGTAATTCATTGTCAAATTTACAGTTCTCGAAGATTACTCCATCCTTACCTATACGGGACTTTGTAATTGCAATTGTTGCGAGTTTAAGTTCTTTTTGTTGTAGTGTTTTTGCTACCGATATAATAACGTGACCTACTTGAGCCTTCTTAATTGAACCTCCCATTTGGTCAGTTGTTACAACTTCAGATGAAATTGAACTTCTGTTACCTTGTGTTGCCGTCCAACCTGCTATGTTTAGTTCGTGACACATCGCTTCAAATGCTCTCATTACAGAACCTTCACTCTTCCATTCATCGTCCATCATCTTCTCAGGTGTTACACAATCAATGTAATCCAAGATAATAACATCAATCTTAATCCCATCGGCAATCATCTTTCTGATTTGGTTTTTTATTTGACCCATAGTCAAAGTATCTGATGGAAGTTTTTTAAGAATAAGTTTGTTCTTCATCTTATCTTGAACTTCGGTTACTTTTTTCATAACCTCTTCTTTGTGTTCTCCAAGAAGGTCAGGAGCAATTCCAGTCCAAAGGGTAAAGTGTTTTCTTTGAATAATCTTTGGGTTGTCCTCAAAGAATATCTGTAACACATTAAATCCCATATTAAAAGCGTGGTTAGCAAACTTTGTTGTTAGACTCGTCTTACCAACACCTGTGGGTGCTAATATAACTCCAATTTCACCTTTTGCAAGACCACCCTTCAAAAGATTATCTATACCTGGTATTCCAATTGGAATTGGGTGACGATAATCTTCCTCAAGAACTTGGTCCAAATTCTCAAATACATCGCCAGTGTCCTTCTCTATGACACCAACCTGAAGGGCCTCTCGAACCATTTCTTCAAGGGTGTCATAGTTTTCAAATTCTCCTCCGTCAATAATCTTTTGAGCCTTTGTCATTACCTTCTGAAGCTCTTGTTGCTTACAGAATTTAAGTGCCTTTTCTTGTACGAAAAGTGAACCCTCATCAGATACATTCTTAACTTCATTAAGTGTGTCCAATGTGATTTTTAACATCAGCTCTTGGGTAATCTCTGACTTAACAATTTGATTTAAAGTGTCATAGGTTGGAGGACAATCGAACTTTTTATAGTATTCCTTAATCATCTGCATAATGATTTTGTAATACTTGTTTTCAAAATAATTGGAGTCGATTACTTCCAAAATCGAGTGGGCAAAGTTCTTATCAACTACGATTTGATTGATAAGTTGTTGCTGGAATATGTTCCCTAAATAATCAAAATTTTTGTCAGCCATTCTAGTCTTTTTTTATTAAATATTGTTAGACTAGTGAGTAATTCATCAAATTGTAAGTTAAATTTTTTGATGAGAAAACCTCAGTAAGATTTGATAGAACACCCTTCAAATATGGGCGAATATCCACAGTATAACGAACTTTAGGAGGGTATGGCTTAGCGTCAAAAGTGTAGTGATACATAATGTTACCATTATACTTTAAATACAAATTAAACACCTCTGGACCATCTGTAAAAGATGTCTCAAGAACCTCGGGGTTCTCCATAATTTCATACTGATTGTCAGACATATAAGAAACACTCTTCATCTTTAGGTGTTGTTTCATATTACCAACAAATTCATTTAATAAATCCAAAAGCTCTACTGAGTTTTTTGCCTTTGGGTTGTAATCCTTAACGTTGAAGTAACGTTGAACGATGAAGTTATCGTTCACTGTCATAAGGAACTCCAACTTAGTTAAATCTACATTTTGCTCTTTCATAAAAATTTTACTTTGTTTTACTTTTTTCTTTTCTTGTTAACTTTAAAAATGGTGTTATAAAATATGTCCATGCGTCATCCGTTTTAGGTAAGAATTTAAAAATCCCATCATCCACCATAAATTTGATAAGATTCTTATAACTCCTACCCTCTGTATCTAATTTCTCAGAATAAACAAATCCAACTTGTTCAATTGCCTCATCATTAAGTAATGGATTTGACAAATCTACAATCTTTTCGTTTACCTGATAATACTCTTGTTCAAATATACCTGACTTTGTCTTACCAGTCAAAATATTTTTTAAAGTTGTGTTATCTTTTTGTTCTTTTAAAAGAATTTCCGCTTTATCCAACAATTCTTGGTATGAAACTTTCTTCTCTAATAGTTCAGGAAAAAACTTAACGATTGTCTTTTCTCCAAGAGATTGGATTCCTTCGATGTTGTCAGATTTATCACCCATCATAATTTTCAGAGTCAAAACATTTTCGTGGGGGAATTCAAAATCACCAAATTTGATTTTGTCTCCATTTTTAAATGTTGCTCTTAATGATGGGGAATATAAAGATACTTTTTCAGATATGAGTTGGGTCAAATCTCGGTCGCTTGAGAATATTAGTTTTTGTTCGTTTTCAGATATACGACAATACTCAGCCATAAGGTCATCAGCTTCGATTCCTTGGACTTCAAGTTGTCGAACATACATTTCCTCCAAGTATTGTTTTACTCTGTTTTTTTGATACAAATATGAAATATAAATTGGGTCCTCAAACGTAAGTCTTCGGTTCATTTTATATTTTGGATAAATAACTTCTCTAAGAGACCTTGAGTCTTCTCCATCCCAAAAAACAATAACTTTATCAAAGTTTTGTTCGTCGATAAATTTTCTAAGGGTATTAATAAAGTGAAAAAGACCCCCAATATGGTTTCCATTGTGGAAATAATCTTTCACGCCATGGAATCCTATTTTGAATAGGTTGTTACCGTCAACAAGGAGAGTCTTTTTCACAGATACAAAGATAATGAATTAATCTTCGCTTTCAATAACTTCTTCAGCTTCTTCAAGAATTATTTCACCAGTTCCTGAGAGTATTGCGTTCCAGTACTGTGAATAATCCTTCTTATAATTTTCAAGTGCGTCTTTGTCATCTGCAATATATCCTTGTGGAGTTGCAATGATTTTTCCGTCTTTGTATCCAAGACCATTAATGTGGTTCTTCAATACAGAGATTTTAGTACGGATAGCGTAAGATACAGTTCGTCCATTTTTGGTTGCCGTAATGTGGTTAATACCAGCATTTTTCTGATTACCAAATAGGAACACAAGTGCCGATGCGAGCCACAGAGCTTCTCCACCTTTTGCCTTAATAGTTGGTTGACCGAATGGATTATCAGGAAGTTCTACCCAAGGTTGGTTTACAACAACTAATGTGTTGTAATATGGATAATCCTCTTTTTTTGACTTAGTAATACGAGCGTGAATACCCATACCAATTTTGTCAGCAAGGACTGAGGCATTGTGTTGCTTTCCACCTTTACCATCAAAAGTCATCTTACAAGGAATCGAACCTACTGAATCCCAAAGGAAACAAAGAGAGTGAGGAATGTTTCCTTTTTCTTGTTCGTCAAGGAGTGTATTAATATATTCAGTTACTTGTTCGATGTAGTCAAATGAGTCATTGAATAGAAAATACCCGTCCCACTCTCCATCAACCATTTTAGCTTCAAGTCCAAGTTCAACAGCATGGTCCCAAGACCACTTCTTTTCAGTAATGATAAAAACTGGTAGGACCCCTTTCTTTTGAGCATCTACCGCTGTTTTAACCAAGGCAGTCGTTTTTGAAGAGTTCGAGTGACCGAGGAACATGTTGATGTTACCCAAAGCAGGACCGGGAATACCGCAGCTATTATGAAAAGCTTCACCGACTTCAAAAAACTGAGTATCCTTGTACTTAGTTTTGGTTGAGTACTTGTCTTTAATTGCATCTAAAGAGAATTCTTTTTTCTTTAATGCCATAATTAGTTGTATTTTACAATTTGTTGTAATGACTCACTTTTATCTTTTGCATTTGCATACTTTTCAACCATTTTATCCATTTCTTCCAAATGTTGTGGATGTTCTCCAATACCAACAGGATTGTTAAAATAGACCAAAAGTGTTGCTTCAGCTTCGTTCATTTCAGAAGCATACTTGCTCATAAGAGCATCATAAAGTTTTTTTGAGATTTTTTCTTGAATTGTCATTTTTTAAGGTAATTAAAAACCGCCCCGTATTTCAGGGGCAGTTTGATTAATATTTTTTTTAATTAGAAGGGTAGGTCGCCGTCAGGTTCATCACCAGCTTGTGGGTCAGAAATAGTTCCACCCATAGTCATTTCGCCAGACTCATCACCGTAAACATATTTACCGAGTTCTGAAGACCAACGTGGAGTTTCACCTCGAGCAATTGCTTCCAAATACTCAACAGGCTTCTTAGAGTAAACATCTTTCCAAGTCAGTTCATCTTTAACCCAAGAGTCCATTGTCTCTTTATCTTCGTGAAGAGGAGCTGGGTCATCATACATTACAGTTTGGATAACTGTGTACTCAATACCTTTTGGTGTCTTTGCTTTGGTAAGTTCGAGGATAAGGTCACGACCTTTCTCAGGGTCAGTAATATCTCCCTTTGCTCTCCAAATCGGAATGATTTTGTCAAGGATTCCTTCGTTCTTATAGTTATGCTTAAAACGCCAGAACTTTACTCCGTCCTCAGGTGCGTCTTTGTCAATAACTTTAACGATGTAGAATTTACGAGCTTTGTACTGTTTTGCGAGTTCCTTATCAGAAACCTTTCCAGTCATCATAAGTTCGTCGTGAATTTCGTTCAAAGGTGAACGTTCATTGTCATTTTTGCCAGGGTCATAGATTTTATTCCATTTACCAGCAATTTGAACTTCGTGAAACCATACTTCTTTGAACGGAGATGAACCGTCAGTTGTAGGTAGGACTCGAAGTCTCTTTTGTCCTGTTGATTTTCCTTGTGGAAGAATTGCCGCGAAGTACTTCTTCATTCGGTCTTCTTGAGAGATTTTACTTCCACCTGTGTTTGATTTCGCTTTTTCATACTGAGCGAGAACAGCATCTAAAGAATTTGTCGCCATAATAAAATATAATTTAATAGTTAATATACAATAATAAATGTGTCAGCCGTAAAAGTCAAATAAGTATCGCAAGTTAATATTTCAAAGGTTTGAACTCGTCTTCTTCACCATAGTCATTGAAGGTCCTCTTAATCTCGTCAACAGAATAATCCTCAACTTCATCAGTTGTTAAAACGTATTCATTCTTACCTGATTTTTCAATGTCTGTTTGTTTGTCAGTAAAAAAATCTGTTAGTTTTTGGTTAAATGGTCCAGAGTCCAAACTTCTAAGTTCAAGTTTTTCTTGATTAGTTTTTGGTTTGTATTTTTCAATCTTTGCCTCTAAGTCATTAAGTTTTGTTATAACTTGGTCCATGTCAGATAATTTTTGTTCCAAGTTAGTAAGTTGAGTAAATAAATTATTAAAATACTCTTCTTGTTTTGTTTCTATGTTTTGTTGTGATTTTACTAAATCAGTAATTTCCAATTCTTCTGAGCCGGTTTCTTCTTCCCCTTCCTCACCAACTTTTTCAACATCAGGGTCTGCCACTACGTCAACAGGAGTTGGTTCTGCCTCAGCAGTAGGAGGAGTTGCGGGCGGAGTTGCTTCACCACCAGGTGGCGGAGGTGTCTCTGCACCAGGTACAGGAGGAGTTACTTCTTCAGGTGCCGGTGGAGCCTGTTCAAATATGTAATTATTAATTTGATTATATCGACTTAACTCTTCGAGTATTGTTTTTGAAATTTCCATTTTTTTATCCGTTTAAAAGTTGTTTAATACCTGATTTGGTTTCAATATTAATTTTTTTGTTAGACATATAAGTATTGTCAACTCTCTCAATAAGACCATCTTTCATTCTTACTGTATAACAATCACCCGTATCTAAATCACAAACTTCTTTAAATCCATTACCGGCATCTTTTTCTGTAATTCTTGTTTTTCTACCGAGGTAGGTATCTAATAATTGTTTTACGTCCATGATATTAATTTATATATAAATATGTTATAAACCCAAAAACTTTCTAACTTGTAAATAAGAACGTCTAACTTTAGATTCCAAATCGGCAAATTGTTCGGGATATGTTGTTTGAAACGATTCATACAGTTCGGGGGCCTTATTTGCCTCAATTTTATCGTAAGGAACTTTCTCAATCCAATTTTTAGTAAATCCAGAAACAAACAAAGACTCATTGTCAATATTTTTTAAAGTTTCTTGGAAATTACTTAAATACCTATTATAGGTAAAATCAACACAATCTTCTACAGATTTAAAGGTAGCATAAGCTTCACTAACATTGTTATCATCTTTCAAACAAATAAACTCAGGATTGAATTTACCTTTGGCGTAAGCTCCATACGAAGGTGAGTTAGTCCCGATTGGGGTTTTAGTCAAATTATTATTGTAAAAAGTGAAGTTTGAGCCAACATAAGACTCAACGTAAAATAGGGTGTAAATCATATAAACACTATTTCCAGATGAACCATATGAATTATATATAGTACCCCATATATTACTTGAGGATTCATTCTTCTTAGTCGCAGTTGTTTTTGTAAATGTCGAATATGTTGCAGTTGTTTTACAGTTTGAAGATAAATCAGGTTTCGGTGTTGATACAAGTGATGTTGCTAAATTATCTCTAAACGATTGGGTGGTTGATGCAACTTTACTATCATTCTGTCTTTTTGTAACTAATCTATTAACTAATTTTTGTAATAGATTTTTTTTAATAGTTCCTAGGAGAGGATTATCAATCGGTGGGGTATAAATTCTTTGTCGTGTTCCGACAAACTTGGTTTTAAAGTCCATACCCGAAATTGTATGTTCAACCTCAGTTATAAAATAAGGTCCCGCGAATAATGGTACATTTCGTAATACAAAATACATTGTAGGTTGTATCATCACATTACCAAATGCGGTAACAGTTGATGAGTAACTTCTTGATTTGTAGATATTATATAGTCCGACACTTTGTGTATAACTTCTCGTACCTCTTAATGTATTTGCGGCATCAAATTCCATTTGTAAAGATTCTGATGTTGCTTTTCCTAAATCTTGGGAGACTTGGACATTTTGAAAAACTCCTTGGTTTTGACTTCCAAAATCTACCGCAAATCCAACAACTTTATTGGACAGCGCCTTCTGTACATCAGTTTTTGGATTCGATGGGTTTTCATCTTCAACAAGCGGATTATCAACAGCAACACCCAAATTAAAACTATCATCATTATAACCATTTATTTCACTTGGATTTTTTAACTGTTCTGAGGGTAATTCAGCATATTGAAAAATTAATTTAGTTTGTGAATCTTGATAATCAACTTCTGTAAATGTACCAAAAAGTTTTTCAGCAATAGTTGCCGGGTCCTCAGGTTCTGATGGCCCCTTACCAACTTTTTGTATGTTATAAAAATTTATATAAGCAGGTATAGAAAAATTAACAAAATTATTATCCTGTCCAATTGAGGTGATAACTGTGTAAATATTTCTCTTTGGATTATTTTTTAGGTAATCAACCACTTTAAAAATATCAACAATTACTTTATCTCCAACGTCTCGATTTGCTCTATCTAAAAATAAAATGTCTTCAAATAATGTTTCATTATTGTAGTTGTTTCCTGCAATCCACTTATCATTGATGGCTTTAAATAAATTATAATATTCAATTTTAGTTATCCCCCCTTCTGTGGCAGAGTCCTCTATATTAGAAAATGAAGTGACTGTAGTGTTTGGTAAAAATTTTTTAATTTTTGGAAAAGCGTTTGTAAAAATATTATTTCTCAAAATATTACAGTCATTTAAAAATTGATTTGTTAAATTCTGAAATGATGTAACACTAAAATCTTGGGTCAATTTTTTCGTTGCATATATTTTTATTATTTGAGCAAACCTTTGGATGTTTTCTACTGTGAATGCCACGTTCAAGTCAATAAAAAAATCAGTAATAGTTGACCCTGTGTCTGTATATCTTAAACCATCAATATCTATTACCCCCACATAAGTTTCGAGTGCAATCCATTGATTTGGGTTTAATTGTTTTGATTGTTCAACACTAATGAACCCATTTGGGTATGGTAAAGTGTTGGGGGTTTTGCTAACATATGTGTCGATTGTTCCCGATAATAAGTTTTTTGGATTACTAGAAAAGTATGATAAATCTCTAAAATTTAATCCGTTCGGATTTCCTCTTTGATATAGATAATTTTCATTTATTAATTTATTAATATATGAATTAAAGTTCGTATATTGTTTGGTTTGAATATTTTTTAATCTTGAATTTGTGTTATCTCCCAAAACATCTGATTCTTCTAATCTGAGCGATTTTTTTAAAACCTCTTGTAAATTAAAATTATTTGTAACATTATCAGATTGTTGACTAAAATTTAGGAACTCTAATTCAAAAATGTCAAGTTCTTGTTTTGTAAAAGTACCAAATAAATCAACTATATTTCCAGTAGATTCGTCAAATATACCACTATCGTCAGCAGTTGGTCCAAAGTCCACACTATTACCTTCAAAATTATTATTGAATGGGTAAATCATCGGTCCCCCTATCGATAAGACATCCTCAACATAACCAAAGTTTGGAATACCCCAAGCTATTCGTATAGAGCCATTTAGGACCGCATTGTTATTTAAAAAATCATGAGTCAAATTAGGACCACTAAAACATTCAGTTTCACTTTGGTTATACAGGGAGCCAAAAGATGGTGCAGTGTAATAATATATTTTTCCATCTTCAGAAAAACTTTTATCTCTAAACAATACACTGTATGGGATTGAGACAACCCCTTCGGTTAGATTATTAGTTGGTAATGGTGATTTTACAATTTGTGATTCAGAATTAGTAAAAATTTCAACTTCACCCAAATTTATTTTTTGCTGGATGTCCAATTCTATAGAAGTTGGGTCTTGATAAAGATTTTCACCATTCAAAAAATAGTAAAAATCATTCAACAGATTAGGGTAAAATCCTTGATTAACTATATTAAAAGTCGTTGCTGTTGGGGGGAACCCTATTATTTGAGGATTTCGTAAGGTTATGTTAAAGGGAGTGGAACCGCTAAGAAAAGTGTATGTTCTGTTTGGGTCACTTCCTACTGGGTCATAACTGAAATTAAAATTAAACGGTTGCGTGGAGCTTGAAATGAAGTCAATTCCTGTTTCAATGTATTCCTTGTATCTATGCCAAATTGAGCCTATTTTTGCAATCCATAGTTTTGGTAAATTATGAATTGCTCCGTATTTTTTCAAGGTTACCCCAATATAATTTCTCCTCCCTCCATCATCATCAATATACTGATTACTTAATGTAGATAAGGGAAGAGAATTCAAAAATAAATATGCGGATTGTCTATAAGCAAATGGTATACCATTTCTTTCTCTTGTAACACCATCAACAATAGAATTTACAAAAGCTTGTGTATTAATAATCGATGTAGTTTTAGCCCCAATATTAGAATTTCGATTAACAATCCTTTTTTCAGTATAAGCCTTTTTTTCTGAATTATATCTCTCTAAATAAAATAAACTAATATCAGTTTCAACTTGACTATAATCTACAGGTGTTGTAAAAACAGGGAAAAAAGTAAAAGGTCTTATTTTATTATTATCAGGTTTACCTCCATCCCAATTTACTAATTTTTTTATATCTTGGTTATAAAATATAGTTGACGATGTTCTATAAACTTTTGATAACGAATATGAATTAGCCCCATTATATAAATTAAATTCATTCCAACTTGGGAACACATATGGGAATGTATCAGTATAATACTCTATATTTTTATCGTCCCTTTTTAAATATTTTTCCATCTCCTTTTCAACCTCAGTTGCGTTGGTTTCTGTAGAAATGGTGGCGTCCACATTTGGTAATTCCCCAATCAATATTTTATTACCTGAAATAATTTCAGATTCCAAGTATTCGGTATAGAATTGACCAGAAATGTATTTCTGCCATGCAACATTTACACCCGAAGACGAAATTTGTTTTAAGTAATCTTCAAAAGTTGTTGGTGTAAAATCAATTTGTTTTAAAATTGTAACTAAATCAGGATTATCTGAACCAATCCCCTTAATTAAATTGGAAGCTTCAAAGGCTGCCAAAAAATTTAAAATCGAACCGAATCCAACATCCCCTTGTCTTTGGAATCCTTGGTACTGCGAAATCGCAATATATCTTTCCCAAATTTCATATAGAAAAGAAACATACTGATTTGTTGAATAAGATTTGTTATCCAAAACATCAAATCCCGATATTAACAATCTTGTGACGGACGAATCGGGTGAATCAACTTCAACTTGTAGTGGTTCTTGGTCCCTTAAAACATAACCTTTTACAAATTCTTCTACAAACTCAACTTCAGGCCAAGCATTGTAATCATTACCTGAGGTTAGTGAAACATATTTTGGGTCTCCAGGATATTTTAAGTCATAAGTAATTTTACCATCTTCGGCGAACTCTTGGACATTAAATTGAGGCCATGGAAAAACAGGTGAATCGGGAAATCCTCCTATATCATCCCTTACCGCATTTTTCTTTTTTACATTATCTCGAGCATCAAAAGCATTTCTATGAACCTCATCCATAATTCTTAGAAAAGCGTCTGTCGAAGCCATAATAACTCCTATAACATTTCTTATTGAGGGTTCAAATCCAATTCCTTTACTGGACTTTAATAGTAAATTTATCTCTTGGGTAAGGTCTCCCTGAATTACATTTACTATAGTTTCTAAGACTTTTCTCAACCTGCCTATCTCACCTAAAAAAAACTTTTCCCCCTCTAATCTAAAGAATAATGGGAATTCAGGTGTAGTTGCTTTCAACGAACCACTATCTATTAAACTTTGTCTTTCTGTAATAATTGTAGAGTATTTCTCTGATAATTTTAATAAATCACCTGTTACTTTAGTTACTTCGGCGGAAGGATTTTCCTTACCTGTTCTTTTTTTTGCGATTTCTAAGGCATTACCCACAATTTCAGAAGGTTGTGTAAATGGTGTTATTATAACAAAATCCGATTTCATTCTAGTGGTAATCACATCATTACCTTTACCTTTTAGACTTCCAAATGTTGCGGCATTATCAATTCTATCAATACCTTCTTTTAATGTGGCATTAAGTCCTGAAATTACTTCGTCGACTTTGAGGGCGGTAAGATATTCTGATTTGTAAGTGTAAATTTTTCTATAAACACCATCTGAATCTAAAATTAAATAGAAATTCTTTGTATCCAAATACTTATTTTTCCAAGATGGTGTGGACGTATAGGTGTCTATTTTTCCATTAAATTCTGTAAGAATTTTATCAAACTCTTTAGCGTCAGTTAACTTTTCCAATGAAATATTACCTAAAGAGGTTAAAATTTTTTTCTCGAAATTTTCTAATTTAGTAATTAATTGCTGTATTGTTAATGGAGGGAAACCTTTGGGTAATAAACCTTTTTCTATATAAATCTCATAAACAGTTTTTAAAGTTTCATATCCTTTATAAAGGATTTGTGTATTTGTTGCAACATCACTTCCATTAATTTGACTAACTGAAATATCTGTAGAAGTACTATCTTGTGTCTGAACTTCTAAATTCTGAGTTACTTCTCTTGCGTACATATTAGGTAAAGCCCTAACATATGCCTCTTGTATGTCCGTTAATACATTATATTTATAACCCAAAAAGTTCAAGGTAATTAAAAAATTACCACTAGATTGGTCAAATGAAGCCTGAAACTTTTGTAATATCAAAGGGTATTTTATAGACTTCCCATAAAAACCTTTCAAAGTTAGGTAAAATGTTGGGTATGGGAGATTAATAAACACCGAATAAATAGATTCATCTCCTGACTCAAATAATGACCTTCCCCTTATGTCTTCAAGAGTTATGTCAACTGTAGGGATAAACGATGCCCCACATTTATAACTAATGTTTGTAATACCCAATAGTTCACTATTAATTACATTTGGATTGGCATGTTGACTTTGTAGGTCAGTCCAATTTGTTGAAAAATAATCTTGGTTGTTAGGATTTAAAAAATTTAACCTTGAGGCCGCTATTGTTTGTATTTCTTGAAAATCTTCTCCTTTTATTAGTCTACTTCTTGGCTGTAAACTACACTGTAAATTTGCATATATAACTAAATTTTCTTGAGAAACATTTCTATCTTCAACTTCATTTAATTGATTGTAAACTTTGTTTGGGTTTACTACTACAATATTGTTAAAAAAATTTTCTACAAATAACCTCTCATTGCCCATAATAAAAATAATAATTTTGTATAGCTGTTTTATAATCTAACAGTGAAGAAGTTAAAGGAAATGGTATTTTGAGTATTGCGTTATCGGGTATGTTTATTTCCGAGCCCCCGTATTCGGGATTTGCCTGTAATATTAACCATCCATAATATGGGGCACCATAAAAACTTTGTGAAACTTTATCTAATCTAGATATTCCATTTCTATATATATAAATTTTATCAGAGGTCTTTGCAGGAATTTTTACCCACGGTATTATTTTTTGTTGACCGTTAACAATTAATCCTTGATATCTGTTATAAAATTGATATGCCATTATAAAAATTGTTTTTTACCGTTGAAAATGTTTTTATCGTTATTGTAATCAGAACTTGATATAATATCTGTAAACGCCTGTTGTTGTATTGGATTACCTCCGTCTGTAATAAAATCCATAATTCTTTGTTTTGAGGAAAGTAATAATCCGTTTCTTTCAGGTTGGAAGTTAGAAAATGGTGCCATTTGTTGTGACTTTAAAAAATCTTGCGCTTGTTTTGATTCATCAGTTTTTTCTTTTGAAAATTCAGTTTTCCAAAAATTTAAAATTGTGTTTACGGCTTCTTCTGCCACCGTAATTTTATCTCCCAATCCTAAAACTAAAGATTCAACCATTTTTTGTTTTTCAAAATCATCTAAAATTATATTTGACATTAAAATATAAACGTAATTATCTGTTGGGTTTGAAAAAGCATTTATCGGGGACCATGCGACTATGTTACCTGAAATTATGCTTCTATCTATAAACGTATTTCCAGTTCCCAAAGTATAAAAATCAGTAACTCCTGACATCACTTTGAGGTAATCATCCTTAAACTCAACTAAAGAATCTTCACCAGAATTTGATGTGGTTCCCGTTAACGAATAAAGTTTACTTGTATTGTCAGGTAAAGTTTTTCCGTCTCCGCTAAAGGAAATATAATCCATTTTAGCCATATACAATGTCATATTTAATTGAGACTGTACTGAGTCTTGTATATAAATTTCAACTCGATTAAAGTTTTCAAGTAGGGTGTCGGTTATGAAAATTTTGTAGTTATTAATTAGTTTTGTTTTTTCAGATGGGGTAAAAAAAGGATTTTCATTTATTTTAATACTATAATAATCTTGATTATTATCTATCGCATCAAATAATAATGCCGCCGTCTCATCTATTGGTGTTTGATAATCATAAATTTTACCAAAAATGTTTGTAATTACTTTTTCAGTAGAATTGAAATCGGTAGCATTAAAAAACCCTGTTGAATAATTTGATTTGTAATTAATTTGGTACCATAGACCTTGGTTATATTCCTCAACGAAACTAACATAATTACTTAAAGTGTCTGTAAAATACTTCTGCACCACATCAACAAACCCATTGAATAATGCGTCGTATTGAATTTGTCCTGTTTGAGTTCCTCCAGATGATTGATTGGCCTGTATAATATCTCCAAATGTTTTACCGTTATCTGAGACATCATTTACATTATTAATAGGAGCAAGAGGTTCTTCATTCCAAATTGCTTGAATTAGTGCATTATCAATAGCATCAGTTGGTTCGGTCGCCTCGGCTCTTTCGTCATACATTTCCGTGTTTGCAAAATAGTTGAACGTCAACGCATTTTGTAGTTTTTCAACAGGTTCTTTTAATCCATGACCCCCTATCATTTTGAATCCCAAATTAATTTTTGCAATCATTGGTTGGAATCCGATTCCTTCAGGATTAAAATCAAAAAGGTTTTCATATGTTATAGAAAAATTATCGGGAATAATTTTAGTGTTATAAAAATCACCAAATCTTAGAACTAGTACGGGTGGACTACCAAAGTTTGTATTAAATGCGTCATTATAAAAATTGTTTTCAGTTTCGGATTTTTTGGTGGGTATTGTTCTGCCAGGTCTCACACACTGATGTAAAAAAACTAATCTAGCGTTTAATCCTTCTGGAGTAATAGAGTGAAAAGCAGGATTAAAAAATTTAAATTTGTCTTTAATTTTATCGAACAAAAAACTATCCGTACTTTTCAAAACATCAAAATAGTTACATTCTGTTAGTAGTTCCCTTATAATTTTTTTACTTATTCCCTTTAATTTTGTGGGTATATCATTTTGTTGTTGTGGTTTTGTACCGGTTTGGTCTATAGTTTGTTGATTCTCTCCCGATGATTTTTTTGGTTCAACTGGAGTAAATGTAACTTTACTTATTAATACTGACCTACAAGCACAATCGTTAAATGAAAATCTACCTATTGAGGGTCCTTCACAATTTACTTCGTCCCCACTTGTACCAGATTTTGGCGAGTTTGTGCTTAGTGTTCCTAAATTTTCAGTTTTATAGGTAATATATTTTCCTACAAAATCTCCAATTGTGTTATTTTCGATTTGAAAATCGTTAAAAAACTTTTTGGCGGATTCAACCCAATAAGTTGATTCCTCCGTACTTGACGGGTCTCCCAAAATTTTTGTACCTGAGAAAGTAATTTCAACAATACCCGATTTTTCTTGTATTACATTAGAAATTTCTATCCTCAAAGCTTCTAAATTTTCAAAATTGTACCTTAAAATTCCTTGTAGAAATACTTCGGCAGTGGGGGCATCCACTACAGGTGCTGGATTATTACTAATAAAATTATTTATATTTGAAACATAAGTGCTATAAATATTTTCATAATTTTCTCCTGATTCATTAGCATTAAACTCATCGAAATAAAATCCAGAATTTATATACGTATCAAATACATTTTGTAATTCATTTTCAATTGGTGACAAATTTGTTGGTTGGCCCTGGTCTTTTGCCGATTGAGTTATATCCTCTGAAGATGACTTTGTATTTTGTATTACTTGTTCATAGGCCTCTGTTAAAGTTTTCTGACTTAAAGTATTATATCTTCTTGCCAAGTCATATATATCATATTTTTTTAACCCAGAAAAAAACGATGCGAGAACTTGGGTTGTTGTATTATTATCAACATTTTCAAGTTCTTTTCTAACAATTAAATTTGATATTGATGGATGGTCTACTATAATACTCCAACTAATACTTCCACTTCTCTCTGTTGATTCATAAGTGTATATAGGTTCAGGTCTACCCAAAAATTTGGTTGGATTAAATGTTGGACTAGAATTTTCTTGACCTAGTTCTAAATCATATGGTGGAAACCACATTATCCTTCCTCCGTTTGGCCCTTTTTCACAAATAGGTAATTCATTATACTCAGGTGTACCTCTCCAAGCCAAGTTCTCAATTGAAAACATATATTTTTTAACTCCAACACCTTTAATTATGTTAGTTGACTCATCCCCTCTAAGTGGAGCAATATTTAAATTATATGTTGAGTCAACTACTGAATATGAAAACTTTCTTAGGTTTCCGTTTGCTTCAGCTCCAGAGTCATTTGCCACTGTACTTTGTAGGTTACCATAAACCATATACGGAGAATCTTTTGTAAACACTCTTCCATACTCCATTCCAACCTCTGTTCCATTTTTTCTAATATATTTTCTAACTTTCGAACCTTTTGTAAGTTCTTTATATCCATCATGGAAAACTTTTGAAACTTGATTTATTGCGTTTCCTACATGTCTTAATCTTTCTTTACCTGTTGCCTTTTCCCCTGACTCTACAAGTCTTTGGGTATTTTCAAGAATGGAACGTTTTCTAAATTGTACTCTGTTAGATTGCGAGTCAACAAATTTACCTGCGATTCCGTCAAATGATGGACTAGTTCCAAATGGTTCCCCATTTGTTTGGGTTGTATTATCGGGTCCAACAAACCTTCCGGCCATTGCAGATGATTGGCTAGTTACCCAAGAGAATCCTCCTGTTGGGTCCCCGTCTTCTCCCATTGACTTACTAGCAAGTCCCCAATTTTTATAGTATTGGTCCACGTCAGGACCTTCAAATAATTTACCTAAAGCATCAGGTCCCAATACAGGTGTCGTTGTCTCAATACCTGTTATAGGGTCATATGGGACCTTACCTCTTGGGGAGGTTACGTATTGTAAATCCTCTATTTCACCAACATATAATTTACCAATTGAGTTATCTTTTCCAAAAATTGTGTCAATTGCAAGTCCTACTTGGGTTGTATTTAAATCATAATTGGGTTTGTAAATATTGAATCCAATATTATTAAATAAAACGTTTTTTTGTCCGCTACCTGTGTTGTTTAAAAATTTAACTGACCTATTAGATGGTGTTGCAGGTTTTGTAAATAAATTTACAGCAGATTGTACAAATTGTCCGAATTTAGTTTTTCTCCTTTCAGGAGCATCAAAATAATCCCCTTCAATTGGGGAAACAGGAATATATGTACCGCTAAATCTTTGTAAAAGATAAGAAGTTTGGTCAACAACTCCGTCAGGAACTGTAATTGTGTAATTTTGAGCAATCAAAGATTGTTGTCCTGAAGCCAGTAAAGATGCAGTGAATGGGTCGCTAAATGCCTGTAAATTTACTTTACCGATTGTATTTTTATAAACTTCTCGAGCAATTCTTTCTCTAAAGGCTTCTTGTAGAAATCCTATGGATATTTGTTGTAAATACGAATCTTGTGATAAAGTACTTTCTAAATTAGAAATCTCAAATAATGAAAAAATACCGTTTGATAATCCTCCGACTAATCCGAAATCAGGTGGAGTAAAACTTGGGTATTCGCCAAATTGTGTGTCTTTTTTTTGTAGAATTACTTCACTGTTAGTATAAGAATTAGTATAACCATCTTGGGGAAAATATCTATTAACGACCGCATTAGAATCGATAAAAAAATCACTAATTAAATCCAAAAACGCTTGAGATTGTCCGTACTGTCCTTGTTGTCCGTTTGACGGAACTTGTACTGAACCAAGTCCTTGTTGTTGCATCGAGACTAATCCAGCATTATTACCTATATTATTTGCAAAATCTATAATGTCATTGGCGGGTCCATATTTGTTAACCACCATTGATGTTAATGCTTCTTCAAAAACATCTGTAGATATGTTAGGAGTGTCTTTAGGTATGTCATCTGACAATTTCACAGGATATCCTGGTGGTTCTCCGGCAAAAGAAAATTGCCCTTCTAAATTGTAGGGTGCTAAATTTCTCGAGAGTAGTTTATCCCTAAATTTAGCAGAGCCTCCTAAATTCAAAGGTGAGACATTGGTATTATCGGTCACTAAAGCCATTCAAAACTTTATTATATAAATAGACCTTAATCCAATTTTTCAACTAAGTTAAAGTTTCTACCACTAATTGCTTTTTCAAGTGCCAGCCCAAATCTTCTATCTCTACCAATTGCCGTTAAAAATGCCTCTGTGGCGGCTGGATTATTTGTTGGAATACCTGTCACTTCGATTTTTATTGGTAATGGAGAATCAAATTTTACCGTTTGCTCTACTTTACCAGTTTTTTCGATTGTAGTTCTTTCTACTTTTTCTAAATATTTTTCAACATTTATATTTTCAATTGGTTTAAATTTTGGGATTTGTGGTTGTACTATCTCAGGTACTTGTGGCCTATCTACTAACTCTCCCGTAATTGAGTTAGTTTGTTTTTCAATAACTTTTATGTTTTGTTTGTCATTTTCAACTAAATTGTTAACTGTTGTTTTAAAAACTTCATTGTTCTTATTTTGTGATTGTATTTGTTCACTAATTGTTTTATTTAATTCATTTGATTCTATTAAACTTTTGTTATTTTCATTTTGTGATTGTATTTTTTCACTAATTGTTTTATTTAATTCATTTGATTCTATTAAACTTTTGTTATTTTCATTTTGTGATTGTATTTGTGTATTAGTAACTTTATTTAATTCATTTGAGTTCAGTAAGGTTTCTTTATTTGAATTTTCAAGGATATTTAATTTTTCAGCAACAGTGTCATTACTTTGAGTTAAAATTTTTGTTATTTCAGGTAAAGTTTGTATCTCTAAAGGTTGTACTTTATCATTTAAGTAATTAATTATTGATTTTTCTTCGTTTTTTACAATTTTAATATTTTCTACAACTTCGTTAGGTTTCAATTCACCTTTATTTTCTTTTTCATTACTCATAATATTTGAAATACTACTTGTAATTTCATTTATATTTACATTTTCATTTTTAAATTTATCAATTACCGGTTCTAATGACAATGTAAACTCTTCAAGTTGGGTTTTTATATTTAGTATCTTAGTATCTTCTACCAATTCCCCTGCCGGTTTTGTACTAATTATTTCTTTCGTGTTTTCCATATCTTTAGAAATTCCTTGCTGTGTATCTAAAAATTTTTGAAAAAATTCGGTGGTAAAGTCTTTTACAGGTTGTATCAATTGTAAAATAGTTTTTTCTTCACCAGTCTCTTTGGATATAAATGTTCCAGTTTCAGTTTGTGTGTAGTTTTCTCGAATTACCTGTATTTGTTTTTCAGCCATTTCTCTAAAAGTTTCTTTTAGATTTTCGGCATCTACTTTTTGTGTTTGTAGGTATTCTTCAAAATTTTGATTTAGAACTGAGAGGTTATTTGATTCATTAAATGTTTGGTTGGTAGTTGGGGCACCTTCTACTTTTGACTCAGTTTTTTCACTATAATATTTTACACTTTCTCTTAATGAAGATTCATTGGTTATATTAGAATTTTGAGATAATCCTACCATTGTCTCCATTAAGGAAACTAAATTAATTGTTTGTTCTAATTGAGAGAGTGAAACGTCAAAAAGTTTGTTTTGATTTTCAGTATTTTCCGATTCTATTTCTTTTGGTTCGGCAACTGCATTTTCTATTTTTTTTGTATTATCAGTCTTATCGCCATACATAGTGACTTTCAGCGTACCAGGGTTTTCAAAATATTTTAAAGCATCTAATAATCCTTGAGAAAAATCAGTACCTAAACTAGCATCAAGTTTAATACCTAATTTACCAATGTCTTTGAAATAACCTTTGACTATTTCCCCTGTCTGTGTTAGTACAGATTTACCAAATTCTTTCATTGATGATAAAGCATCTGCCATTCCGTCTTTTAAATTACCCTGTGATAATAACTCTGAAGCGTTCTTCATGTTATTACCTGCTGCTTGTAAATCTTTTAAAAACTGAGGGTCTTGGTATCCTTGGGTAACTGTTTCATTAAGTTTTTTGTTAATTGCAACCTGGGCGTCCAACAACTGTGTTGCGTACTCACTTCCCCCAATTCCCAAAGATAAAGCCTTTGCAGTCGCCTCGTTAGATGCTTCTATTTTTTTCAGGTGACTCAATTGTGCGTCAGCCCTTTCCAACATTTTTTCTTCAGCTGTTTTACCGGCATCTTCTTCTTGTTGTTGTAAAAAGTTCTTTAACCCTTCTTCATCGTCAGCATATCTTTGTATAAATTCATTTAAATCTTCATCAACACCAGCCTCGTTTTTGATTGTATACTTACCTTCTTTATTCATTGTTGCTAAATTAGCAACGAGTTCTCTTGTATCTTCCTCAACATCTAAACCAGAAAAGTCAATTTCTGACATTTTTCTATCTAAATCAGCAGCCCCTAAAGCCATTTTTTCAATTTCTTTAAGAGGGATTCCTAACTCTTGTGATAGTTGTCTTAAATCTCTTCTAGCCGAAGGCATAATTTGGAACTTCTTGGTTTCTTCATCAAAGAAAGTATAAGTTTTGAATAACTCCCCTAATTGATTTTGAAGTTCTCCGACATCATTTTGTGCAAGGTCCATCAATCTTAAAGGGTCAATTAAGGAAGTTGTGGTCGCCCCTAATCTTTGTAAAGACGAAGCCAATTCAATTGCCTTTTCAGGTGATAACAAATCTTCGGCAAGTTCAAAGACTTCACCCATATCAAATCTCAACACTTGAGCCTTTGCTGCCATTCTTGCCAATCCATCAATCCCCCCTTGGAATCCAAATCTATTCATTTGGTCCATGTTTTCAACAACCTTTTCAGTTACAGCTTTTGCATTAACTCCTAACGAATTTGCCCTGCTAACCACCGCCTCCATGTCAGTCGCAATTTGGTCGATGTTACCCCCCACGTCTAACAAAGAAGTTGCTAATTCCTTTACTGATTGTCCCGTTACTTTTGAGGTTGCAAATAATGTCTCATATTGTTCTTTAGAAAGAGTTGAGTTTCTACCCAATACTTCCAAAGTTTCACTTTGTATTGCAAGAGCTTCTTTTTCGGAACCTCCCATTTTGATAATTTCTAAAGAAGCTTCTGCGAAATTCTTTTTAATACCAGCAGCCAGGTTTTCACCTTGGCCCATCGTATTAATAATGGATTGCATCGCATTGTCGACCAACACGATAGAAGAATCTATTTGATTTGCAACATTTGATAAATCTGTGTAAAATTGTATACCCTGCCTAGCAATTGGCATAGTAGGGTCCATTAACTGAGGTATTATATTTTTAGCATCTCCCGAACCTATACCTGTACTAATCCTGTCAGCCGGTCCCTGTTCACCAGAAGTATCAACCTCATTATCTTGCCAAAGTAACATAGTTTTCTTTTAATTAATAAATAACTTACTAACTTGTTTTTGGAGTATTGTACTCAATAATTTTGTCTATAAGATATCTTCTTTGATATATAGGAATTTTAAGAAAATCAGAATACGACGTATGTAAATACTTACCCATTAGGTAGTATTGGTCTAACACTGATGCCAAATATTTAGAAGAAAGGACGAAAAAACTCAGCCCCAAAAGCAACTCTCACGTTAACTTTTTTTCCTGATGGGGCTGTAATTTCTCTATTCAAGTTGATTCTAGGTTCGTTATTTTTCAAAAAGTTAGAAATATATTTAGAATCCATAATAGGCATCTGTTCGATAAATTTAACTATTTCACCCTTATCTTTACTACCATTAAGTTCAACAATTTGTCTTGATAATCTCCAAGTTGCCTTAGGAGCAATCATATTTGCAGGATACTCATCCGCCATCTTTTCTAACTCAGTACTCTCTCCGTAAGTAAGAGGTTTTAATTTTACAACCGCAGAAGATTTTGGAAGTTTAGCTTCATATAAACCATTTTCATCCGGTTCTGTTTCAGGAGTCTTGAAAGTTAATTCTTCAAGTAGAATACTTCTTTCAAATTTATTTCCTGTTTCAGGGTCAACTAAACTAAAATTATATTCTGAACCAAAAGACGTGTTTCTTAAAAAGATAAGAATTGCCTCAATATCACCCTCGAGCATGTCATTTGGGTTCATATCAGGTTCATATAGTTTACTTCTAACTAACCTTTGTATCATTTGTTCTCCTGAAATTTTACCTACATTAGCTAATAAATTTTCATCAGAAGCTGTCAAATATCCAACTTTAACACTCTTTTTTTTATTCTTATAATATTTTCCTTGACTTGGTAATGTTACTATATCGTGAGGTAGGTTAAAGTTTTCTTGTCCCGCAAATTGTTCGTTCATAATTTTTTTTTATAAAAAAAAATCCGCACAAAGTACGGATTTGTAAATAGTAATATATAAATATATTTTCGAAATTTTAATAAACCAAAACGCAATAGTCAGGACGTAGAGTTGCTTGGATTTTAGCAAGTCCGTCTTGACCATAGTCTAAGCTTTGGAAGTCTACATCGGTTAAGAAACATCCTTTCATTATCCATTTTTCAACAACAACTCCAGTTGGGTCAAGCATTTGTAGAGTAACGTCTTTCTTATAACCCGCAGCATATCCCATACGGCCTGTTACAGATTCAGCGTGTAAACGTACCCATTCCATGAGAGCTTGAGCTGCAGATGGACCGATAGGGTCACGGAATGTTACACTTATTGTATTCCAAGTATATCTACCTGCAACATAAAATTCCGTGTTTAAAAATGGAATTGGTGTCGAACCAATTGAAATTTTTGGTCTTGCCGTTGATTCCACGTACCATTCATTGATTCCTAATTCAGAGGGGAACGTAAGAATGAATCGGTTCACTCTTTTGGGTTCATAAGGAATCGGCATTTTCATTAGTAAATCAGCCATAATATTTTTGTTTTTTTAATTTTTTATTTTCTTGTTTTTATATAAATAGTTATGTTTTTAATTTTTTCTATTTACTTTATTTTTTTTTTAGTCAAACTTACATAAGTCTAGTATATAAATATCATCCCTCATATTTTTTCTTTTCTCCTCCATGTGTTGATACGAATTGGATTATATTTTCTGGTCTATCGGCAAGTTTTTTATGAGTAAATTCTAAATTTTTTTTATCGTCATCTGAAAAATATATTTTTGGTATAAACCTATTTGAAATTTTGTTTTTTAAAAAACCTTGTTTGTGTAAATGGTCCGAAATATATTTTATGTAGCCTTCAAACTCTTTTAAAGCAACTAATTTTCCTTTTTCGGGGCTTTGTGCCGAACCCTCTCCGAAAGTGACAGGGTAATATTTATTCATATCCATATAAGCATCAATCAATTGTTCGTCTGACATTTCGTCTTCTCCGGCTATATCTCTGAATTTTCGTAAATTTTTAGAAAGTTCTTTTTTAGAAATACCTTTGAAATTTAGTTCAATCATATTTTCTATAGCTTGTCTAATTACAAGTGGGGAATGTCCTCTTGCCGTAACTATAGAAAAAATTGAACCGTTATTAATTGCGTTCACAAAATCATCCCATGCTGGACCTGTTTTTCCTAATAATGAATCAATTATAAATCTTTTGTCCCCTTTGGTGGAGAAATATCTGAAAGGGTCTTTTGCAAACCCCTGAATCATTTTTCCCTTGTATTCAAATGGTTCAATACCAATTTTAGACCTGTATTCGGCAAAATCTTCTGTTGACATCCCAACTTCATTCTGATTGTCATCTAAAAGAATTATTTGGGTTGGCATTACCATTATATTATCATCCCAATCAAAAGCATAATACTCGATTTCAGGTGTTGTTTCCTCTCTAAAATCCTCAACTATAATAACTTTCATATTTTATAAATATATGTAAAATAAAAAACCCTCGGAAACGAGGGTTTTTAAATTAATTTTAATTTTTATTAAATGTTTTCGAAACTAGCACCTTGTGGGGTAATTACGAATTCAATATCAATAAATTCAAGAGCTTTAGTTGGCTTCAAGAATATACGTCCTGACATTTGATTCGAATCAAGTTCTTCAGGAGTACTTGAAACAGTAACACGGAAATCTGTAATACCTCTATCTCTTCTGATAGCATCTAAAATTGGGTTTACTGAATCCAAGAACTGTTGTCTTACAACTGCATCATTTTGTTCGAAAAGTAGTCTGATTGCAACGGCTGAAATAAGTTTACGAGCTTGTAACAGCAATCTTCTAACGTTTACTCTGTCTAATGGACTTTCTCTCAATTGAAGAGTTTTATTACCCCAAATTACAGTACCAACATCATTGAAAGTTGCAATTGGGTTAATTCTACCTTGATAAAGAGTATCTCTATCCAACTGTGTTAGTCTTCTTCTCGCTCTAACTGAATTAACAATACCTCTTGTGTAACCTGCGGTTGCAAACCAAGGGAATGATGTATTATCAGTAAGGGCTAAGTTTCTGCAAACTTCGGCAGTTGCTGGAATATAGATTTGGGTATTAAATACCGAATCTCTTGTTAATACCCAAGGATAATAAGTTACTGTATAGTTCGAATCGATGTTTGTATCATATAAGAAATCAACAGCATCTTGCGGGTATATAAAGTTATCCATAGACAAAGACGGTTGTAATAAGTCAAAGTCAGGTGTTGTTGTTACATAAATTGAATCCGCCCTGTCAGTTTCAACCATATCAATAGAATATCTAACCAAAGCTTCGTTATTTAAGTAGTCAATACCTGGAGTTGCAAATACATTGATATTAATGATTGCGGGATTATTAAAAGTCTCTATACCCAATCTGTAAGCGTAGTAGTCTGTATTAGCATAATCAGTTGTATTGTCCTCAACAGTTATCTGACGGAATGCTCCCCATCCAGTTGCGTTAGGGAAAGGTTGACAACCTTGTCTAGCACCAGCCAAATATCCTCCCTTACCAAGTTGGAATTCGTCGGTGTTAGTCCTTCTCTCTCTATAAATGTCCCACCCATCAAAACCACCATAAGGTAATACCGTAAATTTACGAGAAAAAATACGGTAATATACTTCATTGGAATTTAAAGGTTCTACATTAAACTGTCCAGCCCCAACTTCAAAAGCTGTACTTCCGCTGTTAGAATAAATAGAAGATATTGTTACAACTGTTGCCCCACTGTCCATATGGAAACCTTTTGTTTGAATTGTCCAATTTTCATAACTTTGTTCAGTACAGGTAAATCCGGATGGAGTTTGTTGACCCTTATATGCGAATAAATTAACGTCTTGTCCTATTGAGGTAGAAAAACCTAAATAAGACCTTCTCGCGTTTTCTCCATTACTTATAGTAGAATTATCATCACCACTATTAAGTCCAAATGGAGGGTTATAAACTACTTCACCTGGTGTATAATACTTAGTTTTATAAATTGGGAAAGGAGGAGCAACATCGTAAGGGGCTGTTGAACCGCTATATGTACGAATTAGGTATCCCTCAAATCCGCAGGGTAGGGAGTCTGCTGGTGCATCGGGATTTAATTGTAACATTATATACTTAGAAATAATTTCATACTGACCGTCCGCACTACCAACTTTTTTTCCAACAAAACTATTTGAGGATGGGTCCATAGTACAATTAGTATATTTCTCTAAAACAACAGGAGATGCGTCAGTATCGAAATAAGACCTAACCAATAAATCAAAAGTATTTGTCTCAAATGACATATTTGCCAAAGAAACTTTTACATCAGTATTAGAAGCGTTACCATCACTTATTGTGATATATTTAAATAACTGATAAACGGAGTTACCACGTAATTCAGAAACCACCCAAGGAGATGACGCGCTTTGGTATCTTTCCAAGTAATTTGCTATCGAAGTTTGGTCCAAACTTTCGGCTGAAGGTAAAGATAATAGAACTGGTCTTAATCCACGTATATAACCTTTATTATAACCATATGATATTAAAGTAGAGTATTGTTCTTCTACAAAAATAGGAAAATCAGTCCTCTCTTTTTCAAAATTACCCTGACCTAAAACTTTTGATATGTAATTGGCTTGAGACCCATCAAATGAAACTTCAAAAGAAAAAGAAACAGAATTAGATTGAACACCAGATAGTGCAAAAGTTGCGTAAGGATTAGAAGATATGTTAGAATAAGTTCCAGCAGTTACTAATCCTACATCTGTTAATCCTGTGACTTGGTAAGAAGGTCCACTCGAAGTTGTAGAGTATTCAGTTATACCTCGCGAACGTAAAGTTGCCGCCACCACATTGTTATAATCAGCATAAGCGGTACCGTCCCATTCGAACAAATCGCCCACTAAGTCACCTGCGTATGTACCATCACCGTTATCAACAAAATTTATAATATACATAAACATTGAAGTTCCTTCATAGATATTAGCAGAAGTATTTTCAAAAGTTGAGTAGTACCAAACCTGATTTTTATCGTCAGTCAATGTTATTGCACTAAACGATAACTGAGGAAGTGCATATGAATTAGTTACTACGTTGTAAGTAGTAACTAAAGTGTTATAATCCGAACTTGGAATTCCTCCCCATACAATAGAGGAATCGTTTTGAGAGCCTGGGTCTGCAACAATAGCCGCCAAAAAAGACTCAACATCCGCACTAAAACTTGAGGTACTTCCATTATACTTAGTATATAACCTATTGAAGATTGGCTCAACTAGAACAAATCCCGCATCAGTTATATCAATAGTTGTTACATCAGAGTTAGTATCAACCGTAAAAGGTAAAGTAAAACTAGTTGGACCCGTATCAAATTCAACAGTTGACGGGTCCAAATTACCTATAGTATATATAGTCCAAGAAGGTCCCGCATCATAACCAGAAAGTCCAAGAATTCTTGATACGAAAAGTTGATTTGATTGTTGTAAGTAAGCCTTAGCAATGTATGCCAATTCATACTTAGGAATTTGTGTGTTTACAAATTTTTCCGGTGATGTTGTACCGAAATACGCCTGAAACTCATCATAGTTTCTCACAAAAAGAGGTTCGAAGGCTGGTCCTTTTAAAGTCTCACCAACTATACCTAAGGTGGTAACCCCTACACTTTGTGCAACAAATGATAGTTCAGTTTCAGTAGTATATACACCAGGAGAAACGAAAACTTTGTTTGATGCTGCCATTTAAATTAGTTTTTAATTGATTTATTTCTCAATAAATATTACAATAAATTACAAAGTATTTCTTTTTCTGAATCTATTTATTTAGAAGTAAGAATTATTTCTTACTTTTTTCTACCTTGAAAATAAAGAACTTAAAAATATCAGAGGAATCACATACAATACTAAAAAAGTACTGTAATAAAAAAGGTTTAAAAATTCACAAATTTTTGGAAAACTTAATAATTGAAACCTGTTCAGAGAAGAAAGATTTATATGGGGAACTCTAAACTATTTTTGAAATTAAATCAAAAGTAGAGTTTTCAGATGGAATAGTTTTTACTATTTGAATCTCTAATACATCATTTGTATTTAATTGAATTTTCGAATTTGGGGTATTAAATAAATTAGTTCCGTAAAGTAATCCATTTATTAAGATTTGGTAAGAAGAAATATTGTAACTACCTAACATATATAAATCTGAATTATATTCGTAAGTTTGAGTATATGAGTCGGTTCCTACTGGAAAATTTATTTGAACTTTTTCATTAGATAATGAAATCAAATCATCCTGAGGTTTTTTTGACCTTCTTGTTTTTTGGTCTGTCTCTATAAGGGCAAGAGTTCTACTAATAGCTGGTTTTATTTGAAATTCATTTTCATCAATTAAAAAACCCATCATTGTAAAATTATAACTTTGTATATAATATTTTCTTTTTTCGATTTCAGTAACTGATTCATCTTGTAAATCGTCCATAATAATTGGAATATAATGGCCCTTTATTACCGTGTAAGCTTGACGAGAAGAAAATTTTTCAACAACAACTTTATTGAATGAATTTAATTCTCTCATTCTATTACAAATTATTTTAATTGAAAATTTAATATCTACAGGTACTGGTTGTGGAATAGTGTAAACATCATATCCATTTCGTCCATTATCCCAAGTGGGGACCATTGCATAAAACAATTGTCTTCTGTTTGGTATTGTATATTGTAGTGACGGTAGAGAACCATATTTAACTTCAGGGTTTCTAACAGTTGTAATTACAGGAACACTAACATTTTTATCTAAATCATTTATATTCCAAGTTTGTGTAAACTGAGCCCAATTTTGAGTTGTAATTAAAATGTCGACAACGGGAACTGTTTTTCCATCCACAACTACCCTTAATTCGTTTTTAACAAAATCCAAAAATCCTCTGTCTAAGTCCTCATGTAATATGGATTTAGGTAAAAAAGTGCCGTGTTCATTGATTTTATCAAGAAGTTCTTGTCTTCTTGACGGACCAAAAAGTTGTGGTTCTAAAGATATATTCTTTTTTATTTTTTTAGGAAGTCCCATTATAATCCTCTAAATTCATTATCGTTTACAGGTACACCAACAATTGTTCTATAAAATGCCTTGTACCCACCATATGTATGTTTGTTGTCAGAAACTACACGACCGTCATTTGCAACAGAATAATACCTAACTCTCGTCTCACTTTCATAGTAACCAACGTAATCACCAAACTCTATATCAACACCAAGTTCATCAAGATGTGACTGATAGACAGAAATTCTTATGTTACCTGGTTCCATTTGGTCGAGTTTTGAATTACCAAGAAATTTATTCTCGGGGGCTGAAACTTGCACAAAGGCCTTAAATTCCATAGGTGGGTGGAACTTAATAGAGTCTTTTGTGGTTTCACCGTACACATCATCAGTATTAGTTTTGGTTCTGTCTACTTTGTATAGTACAAGAGTGAAATTCATATCCCCATGAAGCCACTCCTTACCCATATTTACATCAAGGTTAAAATCCTCAGCCCCAAAAAATTTATTTAACCTTGTAATCGGTACATTCCTCTGTGCCATATTGATAAATATCTAATTTTGGATTATAATTAAGTCAGTGGAAGATTCAGTCGATATTAAAAGTATTGAACAGAAGACCCTTTTAGTTTTAGAAGATTATCAGGGTTCAAATAACTATATCTTAAAGTTAAAGCAACAGCATGCTGTAAACCCAAAGTTTGTTCCCACAAGAGCCCAATGTGATTATGTTATAGGATTTAATAAAACTGAACCAAAGGTTGCAAAGAAATGGGTTGAGATTGATTCCTATTTTGCAAAAAAACTTGTTGATGATAATCCATTTATTAAGGAACCTGACAAAATTTATGTTGAAAAACTCCTTGTAGAAAAAGATAAATCATATCATATTTGGGGAAAAATTTTTAGTGGGGATACCATTCACGATTTTTGGATACCTAAAACTGCGATTCACAAAGCTAAAACAAGAACTGCAAATGTGGATTGGGATAAATACACTCACAGACCTCCACTTGAGCATCAAAAAGAATGTATTATAAAACTTCTTGAAAATGATAAGTATATTGTGGCGGATGATATGGGTCTTGGAAAGACGACATCCACAGTAATATCGGCAATTGAGTCGGATGCTAAAAAAATATTGGTTATTTGTCCTGCAAGTTTAAAGATAAATTGGAAAAGAGAAATCGCTCTTTACACTGATGAGTCGACTTATATTGTCGAGAGTAAAAATTGGGAAGATGGGCACAAATATTATATTGTAAATTATGATATAATGAAAAACTTCCACGAGCCAAAATCAAAAGAATCAATTTTAATGAAACAAAATTTTGATTTGGTTGTCATTGACGAGGCTCACTATATCTCAAATCCCCAAGCTCAAAGAACAAAAATTATAAACGACCTTGTTAAAAGTGTGGAAAGGTTATGGTTATTGACTGGCACACCAATGACCTCAAGACCGATGAACTACTACAATCTTTTGAACTTGATTGAAAGTCCTGTGGCCGCAAATTGGATGGCTTATGCTATAAGATATTGTGCAGGTTATCAGTTCTCCGTGGGAAAAAGAAAAGTTTGGAATGTTACAGGTGCAAGTAACTTGGAAGAATTAAGAGACCGCACATCAAGACACGTAATTCGAAGACTAAAGACAGAAGTTTTAGATTTACCCGAAAAAATTATTACCCCAATCTATCAAAGACTAAGTTCAAGATTGTATGAAGAACTTATGGGTGAATATTATGATTGGTATGTAAATAAAAAAGATGAGTCAAAATCTTTAACAATTCAGTTTTCAAAACTTACAAAAGTTCGTCAAGTTATTGCTGAAGAAAAAATTGCAACCACAATTGAGGTCGCTGAAAATATTATTGAACAAGGAAAGAAAGTAATTATATTCTCCAACTTTACTGAACCCCTTCAAAAAATCCACGAACATTTTAAAAAACAATCCGTTTATTTGGATGGGTCAACATCAAAACCCGCAAGACAAAAAGCGGTAGATGATTTTCAAGAAAATGAAAAAATAAAAGTATTTTGTGGAAACATTAAAGCGGCTGGCGTTGGTCTTACATTAACCGCAGCAGAATGTGTTATTATGAATGACCTATCATTCTTACCCTCAGACCACGCTCAAGCTGAAGATAGAGCTTACAGATACGGACAAAAAAATAATGTTTTAGTATATTATCCATTATTTGAAAATACTTTAGAAATGGCAATCTATGATATTCTATCAAGAAAAAAACAAATTATTGGGACTGTTATGGGAGATATGAACGAGTCTGAAACAGATGTTGTTGAACAAATCTTAAAAGAAATCAGTAATAGATGAGTATTTATTATTGATGCGTAATTTAGAATTAATTTCAGAAAGTTTAGTAAATCAAATTTTAGGTAAGGAACCTAATCAGGTTGAATTTTTTATCAACGAGGCAAAGACTATTGGTATAGATAAACTACAATATTCTTATGCTGCCATCAGAAGATTTATTGACCCCGAGACAATGAAAATACATTACCAAAGACATTACAAAGGTTATGTAAAAAAATTAAATTCCGCTCTCAGAAAAAAAGATTACGGGGATGTTGAACTTGAAAACATCGTAAGACAAATATCAAAATATAATACCGCAATTAGAAATAATGCGGGAGGAGCATTTAACCACGCATTATTTTGGAAGATGTTATCCCCAAAACCTCAGGTTCCTTCAGGACCAATACTTGATAAA